>ERZ836829.1767-NODE-1767-length-10737-cov-3.494851_pt1 | contig 10737 bp, 8 predicted proteins | sample MGYA00519574_ERZ836829 | MGnify/ENA primary metagenome ERZ836829 (study PRJEB31850, sample SAMEA3708808) | human gut metagenome | biome: human gut; feature: human-associated habitat; material: faeces | place: China | collected 2014 ... | reverse complement strand
GGGGTCAAGGGCCGCTACGCCATGGTGGGCGTGGTGGAAAAGGGCTACGCGGACGTGAAGTTCACCGCCAACTCCGCCGGCGGCCATGCCAGCGCCCCCGGGCCGAACACCGCGCTGGTACAGCTGGCCAAGTTCATCTGCCAAACCGACCGGCACAGCCCCTTCCAGGCCCGCTTCTCCCCCACTTTGCGGGAGATGTTCCAGCGCCTTGCTCCCAACATGAGCTTCGGCATGCGGCTGCTGCTGGGCAACCTGTGGCTGTTCGAGCCGCTGCTGTGCTTCCTTTTGCCCCGTGTGAACCCGCTGGCCGGCGCAATGATGCGCACCACCTGCGCCTTCACCATGGCACAGGGCTCCCCCGCCTACAACGTGCTGCCCCAGCAGGCCTGGGTCACCGCCAACATGCGCTGCATGCCCCATCAGGGCACCGACGAGAGCATCGAGATCATCCGCGCTGCTGCCAAAAAGTGCGGGCTGGATACCGAGGTGCTGAAGGCCGACCCGGCCTGCGCCGAGGTGAACTTTAACAGCGATGCCTTCCGGCTGCTGGAGGAGACCATGGGCAAGATCTACCCCGGCTACGGGGTGGCCCCTTACATCATGACCGGCGGTACCGACACCCGGTTCTACATGTATGAGGGCGTGGTGGAAAACGCCCTGCGCTTTGCCCCGCTGGAGATCAACAAACAGCAGTACGCCAGCATCCACGCAGCCAACGAGAATCTGTCCATTCTGGCGCTGCCCCCGGCTGTGGACTTCTATCAGGAGCTGCTGCGCAGCTACTGCGCCCGCAACGGCAAGCCGGAGCTGGCCCCCGAAAAGCCCGCCCGCAAGGCGCCTGCCCGCAAAAAGGCAACCCCCAGGGCCAAGGCCGAAGCGGAGGAAGCCCCGGTGGAAGCGGACGAGCTCCGGGAAGAATAATCCAAACGCAAACGAGCACCTGCACGGAAAACGCAGGTGCTCGTTTTTTGTCTATTTCTGCCTGCCTTTCGCGCCGTGCAGCAGCCGCCATTCCAGCACTCCGCAGCCGCCCAGGTAAACCACCCAGAACAGCACATAGCCTGCCAGCGGGGATACCGGGACGGGATAGGGCGCAGTGGAAAAACCGCCCAGCAGGGTGTTGTACAGCAGGGACAGGGGGATGAAGGGCAGCAGCCACAGATTCACCGCCCAGAACCGTCGCCTTGCCCGGGAGCGGCTGGCAGGCTCGCCCACCGTCATGCCGATGGCGTAGATCACACAGCCCATCACCATGACCAGCAGGCCGATTGCGGTGGCAATGGCGCTCTGCTTTTCGTACCAGAGCATTACCGCCACCAGCAGGCCCGCAATGGTGCTGCCGGTGGCCACCACCGAAAAGATGGCCGCGTCCTGCCCGGTCAACAGATAATCCGTGGTGGTGCCCAGCTGCCCGCTCACCGTCAGCAGCCGTTCCAGATCCGGCGCGGTCTGGCCGCTCTCCCACTTGGACACCGCCTGCCGGGATACGCCCACCCGGTCCGCCAGCTCCTCCTGGGAAAAGCCCTTTGCCTTGCGCAGCTGCTGAATACGCTGCCCCAGCTCCTCGTTCAGACTCATACCGTTCCACTCCTTTTTGTTTTGCTGGACTTCAGTATACCGGATCAGGCGGCAGCCTGTCCACCATCTGCCGCCACAATTTCGTCAACCGGGTGTTGCGTTTTGTCAACCGCTCCCTTCCGGGCACAAAAAAGCGGCGGGTCCGGCCGACCCGCCGCCTTTTTCGCGTTCTTACAGGATGCCGCAACCGGCCAGTGCCAGCAGCACCGCCAGCAGGCCGATGAAAAACTTGTTGCACAGCAGCCGCCGGCATTCGCAGCGAAAAATCTTAATCAAGGGTCAAGTCCTCCTCCGTCAGCCCGCAGGCGTCCAAAAATTCCTGGTAGGTCAGATAGGGGTACATGGGGTCCAGCTCCCGGTTGAAGAGGCCGTACAGGATCTCATCCATGGCCGCCTCGCCCCCCACCAGCTCCTCCGCTTTCAAAATCTTCAGCGGCATCTCGCTGTACTGCCGCATGCCGGACAGGGAGTTGGAGATGGCCAGCCGCTCCGCCTCGGGCAGGGCCTCCAGGTACTCCGGGCGGCGGACGTAGAAGTTGAGGTAGTAGTCCTCCACCTCCCCGCGCCACTGGTCCACATAGTGCTCCCTGGCGTAGTCCCCGCCGTAGAGCTCCTTCACAATGCGGTAAGTGGTGTAGCACGTCAGGCCCTCCGCCGACCAGGGGCTGTCGGGGCCGGAGGTGTCGAACATGTTGCCCAGGCCCCACCACTGGTGGACCAGCTCGTGGATCATCACCTCGGCGGCCCCGCCGCCCTTGCCCGCGTCGCCCAGGTTGTGGGCGGTGAAGTCGGCCTCGTCCAGCAGGCTGGCCCCGTCCCCGGCGTAGCCGCCGCCGGCCACCCGGCTCTGGATCAGCTTGAGGCGCTCCCCATCCCCGAAGGCAAGAGAACCGTAGTGCCCGGCGCAGTAGTCCATCACCGCCCGGACGGCCTCCGCCGCGCCGGCGGCCTCCATGACGGCCTGATGCTTGCGGCCGTAGTAGAAGTCGATGGTAAGCCCCCCGGCCTGGATCTCCTCACGAACGTAGTCGCCGGCATAGAGGATGCCGCCGGCACGGTTGGTCTCATAGCGCCAGGTTTTGGTGCCGTCCCCGTGTTCGGCCACCACCTCCGCCTCGCTGGCGCAGAAGGGGATGACCGTCATGGCGGCGGGCAGGGTGATCTCAATTGTGGCGGGATAGCCGTCTTCGCCTGGCATCACGTTCATCAGGCGGGGAGAGAGGGCCGCGTTCTCCAGACAGAGGTATTCGCCGCTGAGCTCCTTGCCGCCCTGCATGGTGGGCAGATCCTCCTGGGGGAAGCCGCCGTACTCCAGGGTCAGCTCCACCTGCTCCTCGGCCGGGATGGCGACCTCCAGCTTGGCCTCGTTGTACTCCTGGTAATCGCTCACCGAGAAGGGGATCTCCACCCCGTTGGCCCGGACGTTGGAGATGGTGTAGCCGGGGGTGACGCCGAGGGCCACCGTCTGCTCCTGCCCCGTGGTATTCTGGAGCTGGTAGGAGGCCGTACCCGCCACCGTGCCCCGCCTTGTGTCCGGCGTGACCTGGGCGGAGCGGCGCAGGCAGGCCACCCCCTCCAGCGGTTCCATCGTCAGGAAGGTCATGGCGCTGAGATCCGGGTTGCTGTGGTCGATGAAGGGCTGAGCGGCACAGCTCCAGCCGCAGCAGAGCAGCAGGGCCGCGGCCAGCAGGGGGCGGTATACCCGCCGGGCCGTGCGGGCCAAAGAGCCCAGGGGGCCCCGGCCGTACCGCCGGATGCACAGGTAGGACAGGGCCCACAGCCCCGCCAGGCCCAGCAGCCAGGTCAGGCGCATGTAGGCGGCGGAGCGGAGGATGCGGAAGTTGGAGAAATCGTCGGACAGGGCCCAGACGCAGGGGTTGAGCCAGCAGAGCTGCCAGTTGTCCCGCCAGATGGTGAGGCTCAGGGCCGCCAGAGCGGCCACCAGCACCAGGGACAGGTCAAAGCGGCGGGTGAACTGCCACGCCGCCCCGGCCAGCAGGATACACAGGGGGAGGGCCAGGCCCATGAGAATGAGGTAGGCCAGCAGATAATCCCCGCCGTCAAAGACGGCGCCCACGGTATGGGCCGTCCAGGGAAGCCAGGCCAGAAGGGTGAGGGCCAGGGTCAGCGCCGCCGTCCCCAGCAGGGCCATCAGCCTTGCCAGGGCAGCGGTCAGAGGGGACACCGCCGCGTCGCAGAGCGCCTCCACCCGGCAGCGGGAGGTACGGGCGCAGTCGCAGAGGGTAAGCAGGGCAAAGAGCAGCCCGCCCAGCACGCCCCCGGCCAGGGCGGGATTGGCCACATAGAGGGACTGCATCGTGTCGGCCGAGGCGGACCGGTACACCGTCAGCCCCGCCAGGGGGGACAGGACGGTGAGGGCGGCGGCCAGCCAGGTGAGCCGGCCCCGCAGCAGCCGCGTCAGCTCCCGCACCGAGAGAATCCAGACGTTCATGCCTCGCCCTCCCCGGAGATGAGATAGAGGTAGGCGTCCTCCAGGGTGGGCTCGGCGGGCCGGACATAGGGGGGCAGCGTCTCCGCCACCGCCCGACAGGCCACGCCCCGGGCGGTGTTCACCCGGGCGGTGATGTGCAGGCCGTCCTCCCGACCCCCCGCCCGCGCCTCAAAGGTGCCCACGTGGCCCTCTGCCGCCCGGATAAGCTCCTCCGGCGTGCCGTCGAAGCGCAGCCGCCCCTGGTGGAGCACCAGCAGGCGGGAGCACACCGACTGCACATCCTCGATGATGTGGGTGGACAGGAGCACCAGCCGGTCCTGGGCCAGCCGGGAAAACAGGTTGCGGAAGTGAATGCGCTCCTCCGGGTCCAGGCCCACTGTGGGCTCGTCAAAGATCAAAAACGCCGGGTCGCCCAGCAGGGCCTGGGCAATGCCCACCCGCTGGCGCTGGCCGCCGGAGAGGGTGCGGATTCTGGCCCGCCGCTTCTCCTCCAGATGGACGGCCCCGATCACCGCCCGAATGCTCTCCCGGCCGCTCCGCAGCCCCTTCAGCGCCCCCATGTAGTCCAGAAACTGCTCCTGCTGCTTCGGTGACAAAGCCACCCTTTTCTGGGTGTTGTTTGGGATAATATCCAGACGGAACTCAAATGGATTCCTGCGGATAATATCCTCGGTATAAGCCATCTGAAATGCTGGCTTTACCACACCACGGATACTTGCGATGGTGCTGTAGGAATAACCGTCATCAAACAGCTTAATAAACCACAGCTTTGCATCTGACATTTTGATGTCACGAATGATTCTCTGACCAAAGGCTTCTTTCTGCACAACTCCCATCACAAATCGATAACCTGTGGTAGTATTGTAGCGGACACCTCGTTTCAGGCTGATATAACGCTCCAGCAGTTGAACGACAGTGATTTCACCTCCGGCATAGTCAATTCCTTCGTGGCGCATCAATTTGATTTCATCCTCTTTCTTACGAAGCTTCATCAAATCCATGTCATAGATGGAACGACGCTTTTTATTGGCATCTGTATAACGGAACTCATACATTCCGTTCTTTCTCTGGCTCTCTCCTGTACGTAAAATACGTCCTTTGTTATCTCTTCTTTTATCAGACATATTTAAAACTCCTTTCCTTGTGAAAAGAGCCCCGATATGACGTACATGCAATGAATAAATTAATTTCGCCGCATCCTTATTTTATCATATCGAGGCTTGTTTTTCTATGAGAATCTTCAGATGCCAGGGTCAAAAGTCCGAAACCAAGATGTGCTTGCACGAGAGTGGTTAAAGGACTTATTGACCCGCCCCGAAATGAGGATAAAAGTGATGTGTCAGCCTCACGATATCCGAATTCCGGGCAGGATTGCGTGAGTACACAGTACGGAGCAATCCGTATGGCATCGTTTTGCTGAATATTCACAGTGAGTAACTCTGCTCAGTGAATTTATCCAGCTGTTTTCTCTTAATCAGTCGCTTTGTTCCAACCCACAATACAAAATCACATCTTTCGTTATTGGTGATTTCTCTTAATTTATTGATACCGATTCCGGAATAAGCAGCTGCTTCTTCCAAAGTCAGATTTGTTTTTTCCCAAATAGGAACTTCTTTCATATACGCATTACCTCCTGTATTTCAATGTTGAACCGGCAAAGTGGCAAACATTTTGCTTATAGGAGGTTTGCCGTTTCGTCCTGCCGTCTCAGCCAGATCCACCAGTCTTTGCCTCGTCTTTCACTTTCCAATTTATCTTTCATAGAATTTCTCACCAAGCGAACTGTCCTCTCTGATATCCCTCGCTCAATCGCTTCTTTATTGATTTCTGCCACAGAAGCTTCTCTGCCACCAGAGAGAAACTCATAAATCAGTTTTACCGCCTGTTCCTGTTTCAGCTCCGCTCTCGTTCCCTCTCCACCGGCAAGTAAATCCTCTGCCGAAATATCATAAGCTCCAATCCACTGAAAACCTTTCTGGTCTCCCAGCGAAAAAGCTAAGGACTGTCCCGGAGGTGCAAGAGAACTTTTTTCATGGACAATCACCCGTGTAGTTGGATCGTCCTTGACCTTGCCTACAAAGAGAATGCTTCTTACCACTGCGGCAATGTCGATAGAGCCAAGACCACGATAAGCACTCTGCGTTCCCGACGCTTTATTTAAGTGTCCGATCATTACAATGGCACAGCCGGTAGATTGAGCAATATCCGCTAACTTACGAAAGACAGGTCTTACCTCATTCGCTCGGTTCATATCTACGTTTGCCCCAAGAAATGCCTGCAACGGGTCGATGACCATCAGTTTCGCATTGTTTTCTCTGATTGCCTTTTCAATTCGGTCATCCGTAAGGGATAGTGGATTTTCTGCATCATCAATGACCAATACTCTTTTTAAGTCTGCACCAGAGGAAACAAGTCTCGGCTTTACCGTATCCCCCAGCCCGTCCTCAGCAGTCTGAAAAATCATGTTAAACGGTTCAAAGGGTTCCATATCAGGCAGAAACTTTTGATTGGTGCAGGCAGCCGCCAGCTGCATGGCAAAAAATGTTTTCCCTTCGCCGGGGTTACCTTGTACGATAGTCAATTTTCCAAATGGAATATAGGGATACCAGAGCCAGTCCACTTCTGTCTGCTCCACATCATCCATACAGATCATAGGAACAGATTTTTGCAGATCCTTTGGTTTTCTGATTCCGATTGTCACATGGTCACCGGATGATATTCCATTTATTTCGTTGACGAGTTCTTCATTCCAGTCTTTTGCCTGAGGCAAGAAACGATAAACTGAGATTTCTTGTGGAATCAGCTCTGCCAATTTTTCTGCGGCATTGTTTCCTGATTCGTCATTGTCGGTGGCAATAAAAACGCTCTCAATATCTCTGCGTTCAGAAAGAAAACGCTCCAATGCTTTCGGTGATACTCCGCCTAAGGAAAGATAACTGTGTTCTTCCCAACCTGCAGGATACAAAGCAATATGGGACAACATGTCAATAGGTGCTTCAAACACATATAATTCCGTTCCCTTTCCTCTGTAACAAAATCCGTAGGATTTATCCGAACCGGTCACATCCATACGAAACTTATCTGCGGTTCCTCTGCAGTGTGCGTATCGGGGAACGCCGTTTATATCTGTCCCCACAAACACTACATTATGGTGTTTTGCATCTTCGTAAATCACCCCATCTGCAACAAATCTTTCTATCAAATCCTGTGGAAGTTTTCTTTCTTCCGTCAGGTACTTCATGATTCTTGAATTGGATTCGCAGCGAGACGGAAGACAAAATTTCTTTGGTTCCGCCGGTACTTCACTTACTGCAACGGCTTCTTCTCCAATCAGCATCTGCACTGCTTCCGGAAATGTCTTTTCAAAGAACTCCATCACAAAATCTACCGGATAACCACCTCTGTTCTGGCTGTGACGAAACCATCTGTTTCCCTTGATTGTCATACTGTCATGCCGTTTCCAACGATATTCCCTGCCGCTTTTTATTAGTTCCTCGCCTTGGGAGCGAAGAAATTGTTCCAAATTTACCTGATTGGCTCTGTCAATCTGTTCCTGTGTATATCCCATACGTACCTCCCGTTATAACGTCTGCTCTGTTTCTTTTGTCTTTTCTGTCTTTTGCAATTCTGGATGAACCTCACGAATGACCTGATCAATATCACTCTTGATTTTGAATAAAGTCATGCACTCATTTTTCATCCGCTTATATTCCTGATATTCTCCCTCCCGCTCTGCGGAAAGATCTTCAAAGTCTTTTTTCCATGCGGTCAGCGGAAAAGGCTCCTGTTCAAAACCCTTCTCCTTCAATTTTCGCTTCACCATATAGAAACGGCGAAGTTCACTGTCATGAGCTGTCTTATATGCCTCCTTTGCTTTGGCAAAACGATATTTTTCTTTCTTCAGTTCCATAAAGACCGGCTTTAATTCCTTATAGGATTTGGCATCCTCCATCAGCTGCTGCAATTCCTTTAAACGTTGCTGTTTTTCATTCATAGCATTCTTTTTCATATCTAATTTCTCGCTTACAGAAGAAATATGCTCTTCAAAATCATGAAGTGTAAATATTCCCTGTTCTTTCAGATAATTGCATTCTTCCATAAAACGCTTCAAATTGCTTTGCCTTGCTTTTTTCCTGCCACGATCGTAAGTCATCGCCGTTTTGTTACGCATAGATTCTGCTTCACTCAACAGATTTACCAAATAAATTTCTTTCGGATCATTCAGGATTTCTTTAACTTCCGCAATCCACGCTTTCAATGATTTTATGGTGGAACGCAGGATTCGGATCATGCTGTTGGTTGCTTTAATCCAACGGTTCAACTCCCCTTTTTCCGTGCGAATACCTTTCTTCTCCATTTTCCGCACCTGCGGACCTTCGTGAACAGTTGGAATCAAATCCAGTCCCTGATCCACATAAGAACGATGATCGATGCGGCAATTCAGACCTTTTTCTGCAAATCTGGCATTGACCATATCTGCCCAGGCTTCCCGCCACATATCAAGCGTTTCCGGTTTGCCCCAATTCGTTGTCGGAACCGCATTAAAATCCCACTGTCCATTTTCCTTTTTGATGCGATTCCCATTTTCATCCAGATTGTAAACCCGCTTCTGCTTCGCTCCCCACATTCCGTTTTCTTTCAATGGACGGATAGGAGCAAGAACATGAATGTGCGGATTGGGTATTCCACCTTCTTCCCGATCAGGCTGATGCACGGCTAGATCGCAAATCATGCCGTCAGAAACAAAATATTTCTGAACAAATTCTCTCGCCAGCTGAATATTTTCCTCTAAGGAAAATTCATTTTGCAGAGCCATATCAAAACTATAAGCTAACTGTGCATCATATCGCTTTTCAATCTGCTCCACTTCATTCCAAAGGGTATATCTGTCAGAAAATCGCTGCGGTGCATATTCAGGAAGAAGAATTTCCGCAAGAATGACACCACCTTTTTTCGTATAATCATGGGTTTCTCCATCCCAAAGATTATGAAGTTTTTCTCCAGCACGATAGGCAGCGCTAGCAACCGCCGTTCTCCCTTCACTTCGTTTAATCTGCTCCACATGGAAGTGATACAATGCCATCAGCTGTCACCTCCTGCTTCGTGCTGTTCCATTGCCTTCCTAACCAATTCCTGCACCACTGGCAAAGCAAAGATCTGCTCCATCAGAGAATAAAATTCCGTCCTCGTCAGTCCATCTGCTTCCTTTGAAATACTTTGAATTGCTCCGCCCATATTGCAAAGATGATGGGTTCGCTGCTTATCTACCTTCTTCTCCAAATGCTTCTTACGGTTCTCCATAAGACGGATTTTGTGTTCATACTGCTGTACTTTTAATTCAGCTTCTTCTTTTTTCTTTAAAATTGCTTCTTTTTTGCTTTCCATTTTTCTTATCCTCCTGTGAGTATTCATCCTTGCCAAAAGCAAGGTATGTAAAATTGAGATAGGCGTCAGCCGCAAGAGTTATCTCTTGACCGGAATGTAATTCCGCAATATGTGAATGTGTTCAGACACGGGAGCATCTACCTTCGGAGAACGCACATACCGTAATGGAATAACCGGTATAGAAGTGCGCCCTTAGTTCCTAAGGGAATTTCGCTTGCTGCAAGTTCTAAGGAAATCATAACGTTTTTCAAAGTTTCTTTTTATGACCTAACTGGGTAGATTACCCACCCAAATTGGGCGGATTTTCTGATTTGCTTACCTTTATCCTCGCAATTCAGTAATTATTGTAGCTAATGTAATGAATTATTTTTATTCCCTGGCTGATAGTGTATCTTCATTTTATCAGCTTCTTTGATGACTTTTTATGGCCTTGTACGGTGGTTACTCACCGTAGCACTCCCTTGGTAAATAAATATTTTTGTGGTAACAGCTCTTTCAAGTTTATAAATTTGAGCAAAATAAAAGCACCCAACTGTTAAGTCGAATGCTTTCAATTCAGCTATATTCTATTTTTATTTCAGTAAATCTGCTTCTTTTGATATTTTACAGGTTTTCATTGCTCTGAACATCTGACGATAAATGTCTGTGCCCTCACCGTTACAATTAAAATAATCAGCACAAGTAGCTATCTTTTTCGGAGCGAAAAATACAATGGATGTATCTTCTTGAAGTTCGCCTAAATCGCCGATTCCTTCAAAGTCTTTATCAGAATATATTTAACCGAATATACTTGTCTCCACAGCACGTCCAAAACCTTCCATTCACCATACTATGAAGGAAATTTTGGCTGTTTACTTCCGTTTTGGAACAGTTTTTGTCAATCTGTAACAATTTTTTGTTCTAAAAGCGTCACCATTTACAAATCCAATTCCTTTGAATCATCCCTTGGAACTGGTATATATACCATCTTCAAAGGTATCATTTTCCTATATTTTTCACTGAGTTGCTCGTAATATTTCAATATCAGATCTACCAATTCTGTACCGTTAATTCCTCGAATAATTGGCGTGTTTTCAAGATACTTCTGGGCATTCTTGGTATAATTTGAAAGAGTAACAAAAAGACCATAATCGCCCTCTCTCATCGCACCTTTCAAGGACTGAATTGTCGTTTCCTTAATATCTCCATCCTGGCTCTTTACCTGAACAAGAATCCTTGGTGGCAACTCATCTTTATATGCCGTAATATCAATCCCACTATCCCCACCATGCTTAGAAACAGTCGTTCGATACCCCATTGCGTTCAAAAGATCCGCTACAAAA
>ERZ836829.1759-NODE-1759-length-10784-cov-2.693727_pt1 | contig 10784 bp, 10 predicted proteins | sample MGYA00519574_ERZ836829 | MGnify/ENA primary metagenome ERZ836829 (study PRJEB31850, sample SAMEA3708808) | human gut metagenome | biome: human gut; feature: human-associated habitat; material: faeces | place: China | collected 2014 ... | reverse complement strand
ATTGTATACAAAGTCAACAATCCAAGATTTTATTATTAATATAATATAAGGAAAGAAACTATGAGAAAAAATTGACTACTGTATACAATCATGCTATTATATCAAAAAAGTAAAGAAAGTGAGGCTTAACTATGATAACCATTAAAACTATTATTGATGCATTTAAAAAATAAAGCTCAAGAATAATGGTTTGTTTATGTTAAGTTTTCAATAGACCATTTGGTCTATTTTTTATTATAAGGGGGACTATCATGAAAATAGGTGTTATTGGACTTGGTACTGTAGGATATGGGGTCATTGAAATTCTTACAAATGAAAAAACACGTTTAGAAAAAGAAATGAAACAAGAAATTGTTGTTAAATACGGGTGTGGTCTTGAAGAAGTAGACTTACCTAAGGGAATTATTTATACAAAAGATTATCATGATGTTATTAATGATGAGGAAATTGATGTCGTTGTTGAACTTATTGGGGGAACAACAATTGCGAAAAACATTATCTTAGAAGCATTAAATAACAAAAAACATGTAGTTACAGCTAATAAAGCTTTATTAGCTCATTATGGAAAAGAAATTTTCCAAACTGCTAAAGCAAATGATGTACATATTTTCTATGAAGCTTCTGTAGGAGGAGGTATTCCTGTTCTAGCAAGTCAAAAAGAAAGTTTGATTGCAAATAATACCAAAGAAATTGTTGGTATTTTAAATGGAACAACCAACTTTATTTTAACTTTAATGGAAAATGAAAATCTTGATTTTGATGAAGCATTATCAATTGCAGATGGTTTAGGATATGTTGAAGCTAATCCTGCTTTAGATTTAGATGGAATTGATGCTGCCCATAAAATTTGTATTTTAGCACAAAATGGTTATCAAAAATTTGTTGACTTTGATCAAATTCAAGCTAGTGGTATCCGTAATGTCACTAAATTAGATATGGATTACGCTAAAAAATTAGGTTATCGTTTTAAAATGATTGCTCAAGCAAAACCTGTTAAAGATGGTTTAGGAATTGATGTTTCAGCAACACTTGTAAACCTAAATGAACTTGTAGCCAATGTTATGGATTCTTACAACGTTGTTGAAATCGATAACGATTATGTTAATAACATTATTTATTATGGTCGTGGTGCTGGACGTTATGTCACTGCTTCAGCTGTTGTCAGTGATATCATGAAAACACACCAAGTAGAAAGATGGTCACATGATTATGAAGATTGTAAACATGTTTACCCTATTTCTTCTTCACGCTATTATGTAAGAGCATCTAAACCTGTAGATATTCCTTATGAAACATACTATAGTGAAAAAGATGATCATATTTATATAACAGAAGAAATTGAATTAACTGATTTAAAAAATAAATTAAATGATGAAAATGCTGTTATTTTCAAAGTAAGAGGATAAGGAGATTATAAAAATGAAAAAATTTAAAATTGCTATTGTTGGTGCTACTGGTGCCGTTGGTCGTGAAATGTTAAGATGTGTTTTCCAATTTAACTTTCCTTTTGAAAGTATTAAATTATTAGCTTCTGCAAGAAGTGCTGGAAAAGAAATCGAATTTGAAGGACATAAATTTGTTGTTGAAGAATTAACTGAAAATAGTTTTGAAGGTGTAGAAGTTGCTTTCTGGTCTGCTGGTGGAAGTATTTCAGAAAAATATATGAAATATGCCGTAGAAGCTGGATGTGTCAATATTGATAATACTTCACATTTTAGAATGGATCCTAATGTTCCTTTAGTTGTTCCTGAAGTAAATGGTGAAGCCTTAAAAGACCATCATGGAATTATTTCTTGTCCAAACTGTACAACAATTATGATGTGTAGTGCTCTTACAAGATTAAATGATGAATTTGATATTGAAAGAATCGTTGTTTCTACTTACCAAGCTGTATCTGGCGCTGGTGTTGCTGGTATGGAAGAACTTTATCGTCAAAGCCAAGAAGTTTTAGATGGTAAAGAACCTGTTGCTAAAACATTACCTTGTGCTGGTGATAAAAAACATTTTCCAATTGCTTTCAACTGTATTCCTCAAGTAGATAAATTTGATTTATCAAATGGATATAGTAAAGAAGAAATGAAAATGGTAAATGAAACTAAAAAAATCTTCAATAAAGATATTGAAGTCAATGCAACTTGTGTACGTGTTCCTGTTTTACGTGGACATAGTGAATCAATCTATATTGAAACTAAAAAACCAATCGATATGGATAAAGTTTTTGAATTATTAGGAAATAGTACTGGTATTGATTTATGCGATGATTTAGCTAATCAAGTTTATCCAATGCCAACAAGCTTTATCGGTGATGAATTAACTCACGTTGGACGTGTAAGAAAAGATTTATATAAAGATAATGCTTTAAGTTTATGGATTACAGGTGACCAATTAATGAAAGGTGCTGCTTACAACTCTGTTGATATTGGACTTAAAATGATTGAAATGGGCTTAATTTAATAAAAAAGGAATTTTATTCGATGGTGATATGCCCCTTGTTAAGTAGATAAGGTAAATAACCAAAATCTACTTAAGGAGGAGCGTACCATAGCTTGAATAAAGTTCCTTTTTATTTATTTATTTATATTTTCCAATACAAATAATGCTTCAAATTCTTTTAGCAGCATCGGCCGATAATAATAATACCCTTGAATATAATCACAATCATGAGCTTCAAGAAACTCTTTTTGTTCAATCGTTTCCACTCCCTCGGCTACAACTTCAAGGTTTAACTTATGACATAATTGGATTATCTCTTCAATAATAATATGACTGCGAGTATGTGTATAGTCATTTGTTCTAAAAAACTCCTGATCAATCTTCACTACATCAATAGGAAGATCTTTTAAGATATTCAAGGATGAATATCCGCTTCCAAAATCATCTAATGCTACTTTAAAATGATAACTTTTTAATTGATTTAAAATCTTAATTAACTCTTCTTTATGATTAAGTGCTGTTGTTTCTGTGATTTCAATCTCTACTTGTTCGGGATTAACATTACACGCTTTAACCAGATGAATCAATTTATCCACATATCCCTCATTAAAAATATAAGTTCTTGAAACATTGACAGAGATACTTATCTTAATACCATAATACTTGTTCCAATAATCGATCTGTTCCAAAGCTTTTTTAAAAATATGGAAATCAAGAGCTTCCAACATTCCGTTTTTTTCATAAACCGGGATAAAATCACCAGGTGAAATAATATTGTACTCAGGATGATGCCAACGTGTTAAAATTTCGCCTGAGCAAACCTTCCCTGTTTGAAGATTTACTTTCGGTTGAATGTAAGCTTTAAAATGATTAGCTTTTAACGAATCTTGAAACTCTTTTTCAATTTGCAATGCATAAAGCTCTTTTTGAAAAACTTCTTCTTGATAAAAGCTCACATCATCTTTTGATAAACGTTTTAAATCATTACTAGTATATTGAGTCTTCTTGAAAGCCAAATTAATGTCAACATCATCCTCAAGAATTTTATAAACACCAAAATGGAAATAATATGGTGAGGTATTATATTCTTTCGCAAATTCACCTCTAATATAATTGGCTAACACAAATAAACGATTCTTGATTTGTTCAAAGTCATCACTATCCAATAAAATTACAAAATGATCGGCAGATTGGCGACAGCAAAATTCTTCATTTTGACATTGAGTATCTATGCAAATGATAATTTGTTTTAATAATCTATTAGCAATCTCTTCTCCATATATTTCATTAAACCATTTAAATCCTTTAACATCGCAATTTACTAAAACATATTTAGATAAATGATTGATATTTTGACAATATTCAATAAACCGATAGTAATTATAATGACCAGTAATCTCATCTTCATAAGCTAATTTAGTAATTTGCAGCTTATTTTTCCCTTGAATAAAATAAAAATAAGCAACTACGACTGCACTGCCAACCCCAATTATAAGCCAGGTAAGATAAGCTGTTTGAATAAAATTTTGAAACTTCCCAGTTACAGCTTCTTTGGGAAAAACAGAAGCAACTAGCCAATCATTACCTTCAATATTAGCATAAATCAAATAATTAAGAGTATTATTTTCATCACGAAAGTTTATTATGCCCTTCCCATTTATATCGATATCATTAAGATCAATGCCATTCAACGATTCAATATTATTAAAATCATCTGTCTTCTTATTACTTAAAACAACATCACCATTTTCATTAAAAATAAATGCATAGCCAACATTATTATAAGTTGCAGACGACAAAATACTTGATAACTTATCTGTATAAAAAGTAGCAAACAAAACCCCACTAACTTCATTATGTTTATATATTGGTACAGAATAAACATTGATTGCCTCACCATCCGTATAATCAGTAATACTTTTCGAGGTTACAGTTTTACCATTTAATGAATCTTTAAAATAATCTCGATCAGAAATATTAAAAGTCTGATGATCAGAGGTTATTACATTTCCTTGTAAATCTGCTATACCAAAACGCTTTACCCCATCCCTTTGTGCCAACTGGTTTAGATAATCAAGTAATGGCTCTTGAAGAATTCCATCTTGTTGAATAATTAAACTTATCGTCGTTAATTGGGTCAAATTTTCATTGATCCGGTTTTTTATTGCTTTAGCTGTCTGATTGGTTAAATCATTCAAATACTCGTCAGTTTCACTATACAGATTATCTGACAAGTTATTAATATACAAAGTTGCTAAAGTTCCAAAGAGAATTAATAGTATTATTGCAACAATAATTGATTTCTTCATTATTGAACTTCTCATTATCTTCACCACTCTTTCTTCTATTATAGCTAATTCTATAAAGAAAAGCATTAAAATAAAAAGGCCATAGCCTAAATAAGTTAAATAAACTCATTTGACTATAACCATATTATTCTTTGGGAGCAATTTTTAAATCTTCCTTATTAATAATTTCACCACATTCTTTACAACGATAAACAATCTCGATTTCACCTTGACATCCATCATGGCTAATACATTTATAACTTTTATCTAAATGGCGATCACCCCAGATAATCAAAGCATTATAAATATCATCAAGATCAATACTTTTAGCTGTTAAACTATATCGATAACGGGGAGGATGTTTTGAATATAGTTCACATTGTAATAAATCATCTTGACAGAGCTCCTTAAGTCGATTTGATAATAAATTTGTAGGGATACCTGGTAATGACTCATGAATCTCTTTATAAGTATGTTTTTTTTCTTTTACCGCATGAAGAATCAATAATGTCCATTTATCACCAATTATATTTAATGTTTGAGCGATATTACAACAAAGATCATATTGCTTTTTCATTTTATTCACCTCAGTTCAATCATATCTTACTTGCCTTTTAACGTTCGGTCAATAATATTTTCCATCATATCACTCGATAATTGTCCAACTACAGAGCCGTATACATTCCCATCACGATCAAACATATATGTTGTTGGTAAGCTTGTAATCTGAAAGCTACTGCTTAAACGACCATCATCAAATATAACTGGCATAGTAAAGCCTTTTTCTTTTAAAAACTTTTTAATTCCAGCAGCATCCATTTCCTGACCTCCTGGCATTACAACTGTTAGAATAGCTATATCTTCACTATTTTGATATTTTTCTGAAAGTTTTTGAATTTCCGGCATTTCTCTTTGGCAGGGAGGGCACCAAGTTGCCCAAAAATTCAAAAATACTACCTTTCCATGATAATCAGCTAAGCTAATCGGTTTATCATCTTGATTCAATAAAGCATTGCCATAATTAACCGAATCACCACTATTTTCAGCTTGGTTAGTGGATACTTGCCCTTGTGAAGGTGACATATAATTGCTAATTGTATTAAGTTTGCCACTAAACATCATCAAACCAAAGATAATCAAAATAACAGCGCCTATTTTAGTTGTATATTTAACTATATCACGATGGCTATTTAACCAGTTTAAAGCTTTATTTGTAAACAATCCTAAAACTAGAAATGGTAAAGTAAAACCAAAAGCATAAATAATCATTAGAAAATTACTATACCAAAAATCACCTGAACTAGCTGCTAAAAGTAAGATTGATGACAGCGCTGGCCCAATACAAGGAGTCCAAGCAAAACTAAATGTAAATCCCATGATAAACGCCACCATCACATTCATTTTATTATCTGTTTTCAAAGAAAAACGGAAAGTTCGTTGTAAAAAATTTATTTTGATAAATCCTAACTGATAAATTCCTAATAAAACGATAAGAATACCGCCGATTCGAACAAATAAAGTCATGTGTTCTTTTAAAAAACTTTGTAATAAATTTATTGACGCATTCATCAGAAAAATTGCTAAAAGTATCCCAAAGATAAAGCTGATTGTAAATAATAATACTTTTTTATTTGAGTTTCTTTTTTCGTTACTATTACCAGCTAAATAGCCCATATAAATAGGAATTATTGGTAAAACACAGGGTGAAAGAAACGATACTAACCCTTCAACAAAAACTAATGCAAGACTTATATGTGTTGCCATTTTAACTTGTAATCATTGCTAAGATTTCAGGATAGGGAATAAATCCAATTTTTTGATTTACAATCTGTCCTTTTTTAAAGGCTATTAGTGTCGGGATTGTTTGAACCCCATATACCGCAGCAATTTCTGGATGTTTATCAACATCAATCTTTATCACTGTAGCATCAGCATTTTCTTCCGCTAGTTTTTCAATATTAGGACCAATCATCTTACATGGTCCACACCATGTTGCAAAAAAATCTACTAATACTTTGTCATTTTTGATTAATTCATCAAATTCTTGTTTATTTGGATATAATACATTACTCATTTTTATTTTCTCCTTTTTTCTATTTTATAAATCAAACAAATCATTTAACGCTTCAGCCATTGTTGGATGTGTAAAGATTTGGTTCTTTAGGACCTTGTAAGATAAATCATTATTCATCACTAAAGTTACTAAATTAATTAATTCTTCTGAATGTTCACATAACAATACACAACCTAAGATTCGCTCAGTTTTTTTATCAATGATCGCTTTCAACAATCCTTCTGGCTTTTTTAGAACATTAGCTTTAGGTACTGCAGCTGTTAATAACTTAGTCACAATCACTTCATAACCGGCAGCTTTAGCTTCTACTTCACTTAAACCAATTCTTGAAAAAGTTGGTGAAATAAATACCGAATAAGCAATATTACCACGATTTAAAGTAGAACGCTTTTTATCACCAAATAGATAATCCATAACAATTCTTGAATCATCTAAAGAAATATAAGTAAACTGAAGACCACCTTTTACATCACCAAGAGCAAAAATATTTTTCTTTGTTGTTTGCAGATACTTATTGACTACAATTTCACCTCGTTGGTTAACCTCAATACCTGCAGCATCAAGATTTAAATCAGCTGTATTTGCCTTACGACCAGTAGCCATCAATATCCCGGCGAAGCGTTGTGAAACTTGGTCATTATAAGTAACTAGAACCTCTTCGCCTTCATTAGCAAGAGCTTGAATATTAGCATTAAAAACAAACTTAACACCTTGTTTTTCTAAAATTCTTTGAATTTCTTCAGCAATATCCCGATCCTCACGAGCAATCAAACGATCATTACTTTCATATACTGTTACCTCGCTACCATAACGTGCATACATACTAGCAAATTCTAAACCAATATATCCACCGCCAATGATTGCTAAGGTTTTTGGCAGTTCTTCTAATTTCATCAAACTAGCACTTGTGTATACTTTGTTAGCAGTTGCTAGCCCCTTAATTGGAGGCATAACTGGAGTAGCTCCAGTATTAACAAAGATCAGGTCACCAAAAATTATTTCTTCTTCATTTTCGGTACAGATAGCTACATGGTGGTCATCCACAAATTTGGCAGTTGCTGTAATTACATCAACATTTTGTAAATCAGCTAATTTTGCATAATTCTTATTACGTAATTTAGTAATTAAATCCTCTTTATTAATTATCGCATCATGATAATTATATTTTTCTGCTTGAGTGATTAATGATTTTGAAGGAATACATCCTTCATTGATACATGTCCCACCATACATTTGAGCGGATTTTTCAATTATTGCAACCCTTTTTCCTAATTTTGCCATCTTACCAGCAATTGTTTTACCACCTTTTCCAAAACCAATTATTATTGCATCATACTGTTTCATTTTCAGTTCCTCCGTTCCTTACATTTACACTTTAACATAGTAACTTTACTTTTTCAAGTAATTTGATTTAAGAAAGTTATAATTAATAAAAAAACTGGATTTTTCCAGCTTTATTGCCATATAAAGTTGTTCGTTCCAGCTCCAATTTCAAAATGATATTTAACAATTCCTAAATCTAGCTTTGTATAAAAACCCAGACCCGGCTTTACTTTGACAGTATTATCATTAAGGATAAACTTAAACTTTTGTTGATTCATCGCTGTTGGCGCTAATAAAGCAGTTTTAACACCTGTTTCAAACCAACTAGGCATATCTCCAGTAACTTCACTAACTTGCTCAATCGTCTTAATTTTATGTGTAGCTCCATTATCAATACCATAACCAAGTGTAATCAAGCAACATAAACGCTCATCATCGTCAATCACAAAGGCACTTTTAACTTTCTTGTATGTCAAAGCCACCCAACAACTGTTCAATCCAAGCTGCTGAGCTTTTAAAACGATTTTCTCACCATAATAACCGCACATTTCCTCAAGTTTCACACTCTTTTTTCCAATTAATGCCAAATAATTTTTGACCCCACTGAATTTACCATAATGAGCCATAAAGTTATCAAAGGCTTTTGGTTCATCCAAAATCAATTGAATATTTAAACCACTTGTCTGATTACATTGATTAATAAAATCCAATAATTCTTTTTTATAGAATCTGGAATTTCTCTATCTTGATACATTCTGACTGAATGCCGTTTTTGAACTGCTTCTAAAAGTTCCATTACTCTTCCTCCATTTCACACCTTGATACATTATTCATAATCTCTTTAATATGCTGAAATAAATTAATCAGTTTATCAATTTCACAATGCTGCGGTTCTAAATAATAATAAATACAAGTCTTAACTTTCCGCGTCTTAACAATTCCTGCCTGCTTTAATATTTGTAAATGATGAGATACCGCCGGCCTAGAAAGATTGACTTTGGGAGCCAAATCAATTACCCGACTACCATCACATGGACCTTCAAGCATAATCAATAATAAATACATTCTTGTCTCATCACCAAGTGCATTAAAAACTTTTTGACTCGCTAAAAATTGTTTTCTCAAAGATTCGCTATCTTGAATTGTATTTTTCATCGATTCATCCTCCCTGTTCAAATATTTAAACACTTGTATTATAGCATAATAACTGTTACTTATTTTATCGGTAAAGAAAATCAAGATAGAGATATTATCTTTAAGTTTTCTTTAGAATCACTTTTTAACTTTTGCTAGTTATGTTTTAGATTCGTTGTCTATACTAATAACGAGGTGAAAAAGATGGATAAACTAAATGAGCATAAAAAAAACCTTTCGCTTTTAATAACCGGTTTCATAATTATTACAATTCTGTGTCTAGTTCTTTATCATTTTTTTGAAAACTTTTTAAATGATCCTATTGAATTGAAAGAAAAGTTAACTGAATTTGGTAGTTGGGGAAAATTAATTCTTGTTGCTGCTATGGCAATCCAAGTTATTTTTGTTTTTTTACCAGGTGAAATAATCGAGATTGCTGCCGGATTTAGTTATGGAACTATTGAAGGGATGGCAATTTGTTTACTTGGTGCTATTATTGGTACTATCGTTATCTATGCTATTGTTAATAGATATGGCATCAAGTTAGTTAATCATTTTTATGATACTAACAAATTTAATGAAATTTCATTTTTAAAAAAAGAAAAAAATCTTGAAATTATCCTCTTTGTCATCTTCTTTATTCCCGGCACTCCTAAAGACATTTTAACATACCTTGCACCTTTTACGCGTTTAAAACTTTCAAGTTTTATATTCATTACTAGTATCGCTAGAATCCCATCTGTAATTACAAGTACAATAGGGGGCAACGCTATCTCAAATCAAAATTATCGTTTTACAATATTTATTTTTGTAATTACTGGAATTATTTCCATTTTTGGCCTTCTTAGCTATAAGCGTTACATCAAGAAAAAAAATCTTTAGAAAATCTTTTGAAATCATTTCTACTATTCTTTAATGATTGGCTTTATAATTAATATTATGAAAGAGGGTATGAGGATGAATCAAGATAATATATTAGTGGTAGAAGACGAAATTGAAATTGCCAAAGCCATTGAAATATACTTAAAATCACAAGGTTATAATGTATATATTGCTAATAACGGGAAAGCTGGTTTAGAGATGGTGGAAAGATATGATATCCATCTTGCTATCGTAGATATTATGATGCCAGTAATGGATGGAATTGAAATGACAATGAAAATAAGGGAAAATTATGATTTCCCAATTATTTTCTTATCCGCTAAATCTGAAGATATTGATAAAATTACAGGATTAAATATTGGTGGTGATGATTATGTCACCAAACCATTTGTTCCAATGGAACTCCTAGCGCGTGTTTCTTCACAATTACGACGCTATCATAAATATTTAAATATGATCGGTAAGATTCAAGAAGATCAAGCAGCAAATAAATATGTTGTGGGTGGTCTAGAACTTGATCTTGATACCAAAGAAGTTAGTGTTGACGGTAAAGCTGTTAAAGTCACTCCAATTGAATTAAAAATTCTCGAATTACTAATGGAAAAGCCCGGGAGAGTTTTTTCAAGCGAACAAATTTATGAAAATGTTTG
>ERZ836829.1757-NODE-1757-length-10799-cov-3.537602_pt1 | contig 10799 bp, 6 predicted proteins | sample MGYA00519574_ERZ836829 | MGnify/ENA primary metagenome ERZ836829 (study PRJEB31850, sample SAMEA3708808) | human gut metagenome | biome: human gut; feature: human-associated habitat; material: faeces | place: China | collected 2014 ... | reverse complement strand
CCAGTAAAATATTAATAATCCTGTTTGTAGTCTTACCACGAACAGTGCCTTCTTTTTTCTTTGTTCTGCTCATTATAACTGCTCCTCCTTACTTCCCAGGAATTTCATCTGAAACAGTGATATCGCAACGATCACAATAAAGAATACAAATGCATTCGCACTCTGGAAACCAAACTGTCCTCCACTCATACCATTGTTATAGATCAGATAAGAAATGGACTCTGTGCTCTGTGACGGGCCACCTTTTGTCAAAGACATGATCTGGTCAAATACCATCAGCGCATTTTTCATACAAAGGACAAGGTTAATTGTTACAAATGGCATGATCAATGGAAGTGTAATGCTCTTAAATTTTTTCCATCCGGATGCTCCATCCAGCATACATGCCTCATAAACTTCTTCCGGAACAGTCTGCAGACCGGAAATATAAATGATCGTATTCATCGCTATTCCCTGCCATGCTCCGACGATCACAATTGCGATCCATGCCCATTTTGTACTTCCAAGGAGACTTGTTTTCAGGAAATCAATTCCTGTTACTTCTCCGATCGTCGGCAGAATATATGTAAAAATGAAACTGAAAATATAACCGACAACCAGACCTCCCAGAATATTTGGTACAAAATAGATTCCTCTGAGTGCATTTTTTCCACGGATCTTGCTGTTCAGTCCCAGTGCCAGGATCAGGCTGAGAAGATTGACCACAATTGTCATAACCAACGCATATTTAAATGTAAACAGATATGAGTGACCCACACGGGAATCCTGGAAAATTTCTGCAAAGTTCCGCAGTCCTACAAAATCATAACTTCCATATCCGCGGAAGTTTGTAAGTCCGTAATAAAAACCTTTGATCAGCGGTAATGTATTAAAGCAGAAGAAAAGAACCAGAATCGGTGCCAGCAGGCCAAAAAATATCTTTTCATTTTTGCTCCACGCACCATGTTTTTTATTCATGATCATTACCCTCCTCATATGCTTTTACTTTTGCCACGACATCTCTGTTGTAGCGAATCCATTCTTTGTCAAATCGTTTCATAAATGTATCTGTCGCATCAGCACTGTCATCCATCAGATATGTCTGGATCATTGCATCTACTGACATTTCGCTCGGATAATGATGGTCCTGATAATCCGCTACAATACCGTTTTCGATATAATCACGCATTTCTTCCAGCTCCGGAGTAATCTCAAAATCACCTTTTTTACATGGAACAGCGCTCTGTGCATTCAGATATTTTTTGACATTTTCATCTTCGAGCATATAACTGAGCACTTCATAAGCTGCCTCTTTATTTTTACAATCTTTCATCACGCAGAACATCAGATCATTTCCGGAATTCAGCACATTTTTATCTGCATCTTCATTTGCCGGAAATACAAAAGAACCAATATTCATATCCGGATTTACAGATTTGATCTGAGAGATCGCATAGCTTCCAATTGTAAACATCGCAGATGTTCCTCTTGCGAATGCAGTGCAGGCATCGTTATATCCCTGAGACACCGGATCTTTCTGTCCATATGCAAGAAGCGCTTTTTCCTTTTCTGCCACTTCTCTGTAATTTTCTGCAAAAGTTGTTTCTCCACTGTTTACCTGATAAGTCAGATCAGAATCGCACAGACTTACTGCAATTGCATTCCACGGTGCCAGTGTAGTCCATGTATCTTTAAAACCAAAATATAATGGCTGGATTCCTTCTGACTGGATCTGATCACAAAGATTCGTAAATTCTGTCCATGTGGTCGGAACCTCCCAGCCATGTTCTTCAAACATATCCCGGTTAAAAAGAATTCCAGCTGCATTTGCCATATACGGAACGGCATAAACACCATCTTTCGGCACATATTCCAGATCTTTGTTCATCTCAAGATATTTCTCTTTAATATCGTTCAGTCCTTCAAAATCAGAAATATCCATCAGCATGTCTGCATCCAGAAAATTGGAATAATTAATATCCCCGCCAATTCCTATGATATCCGGATTATCCTCACGGATAAATCTTGTTTTCAGGATTGTCATTGCATCGTTCGGTGAATCAATCTTTAAATAAATATCATCGTGCGTTGCATTGAACTCATCCTGAAACTGTTCAAAAATATCTACCGCTTCCGGTTTGTACTGTACCATTTCAATTACAGTTTTGCCCTCTGTTTCGTCCTTTCCGGAGCATCCTGTCATAACTGTTCCCATTGCCAGAACGCCTGCAAGGAAAACAGCACCTACTTTATGCTTTCCCATTTGTTTCTCCCTTCTTTACAGCTATTTACTGCCATCCGGCAGTTCAGATTCAGACCGGTCATCTCTGTTTGATTCGATTCTAGCACCAAAAGAAAAGCTTCGTACATAGATGGATAACATCAAAATATACCATAATGCGTTATTTCCAGAATAATGTTGATGTTACTACTCATTATGGTATATAATAGTACTAAATAGCGATATTTCGTTAAAATTGTATGATTTCTGTATCTCGTTTTTATGCATATTTTACTATATCCCATAGGAGGAAATGATAAAAACCATGTCAGATTCTATTTTTCACATATTTTCCAATGAACTTTTTCTTGACCTGACCGTATACCAATATGGCTATGAGAAATGTGATCCTCTGCATTCTTATGGACCATTTGTACGTAATCATTATCTTTTTCACTATATTATTTCCGGCAAAGGAATGCTGAGTGTTACAGAAAAAGATGACAGTGCTGTTTACCATATGGAAGCACATTCCGGCTTTCTCATTGAACCGGGGCGTATCAATCTTTACAGTGCTGACCAGAAATTCCCATGGGAATACGTCTGGGTAGAGTTCGATGGACTGCGTGCAAAAGAGCTGATGGAAGAAGCCGGACTGTCCAACGATCATCCGGTCTTTCATCCCATTTCCGATACAGCAGCAGATAAGCTTCGCGATGAAATGCTGCGTCTGACACAATATCCGGACAATTCCCGCCCATTTGGGATCATTGGTCAGTTATATCTTATTATGGATGCCCTTATCCAGGGTTCTTCCAATAAAAAAAGACTTCAGGGCGGAAAGCTTTCAAGATTTTACGCACAGGAAGCACTTTCTTTTATTGAACAAAATTATACGTTGCCAATCACAGTCGAAGATATGGCAAATCGCTGTAATCTTGACCGAAGCTATTTTGGTAAAGTTTTCAAAGATATGATTGGACAGTCTCCACAGGACTTCCTGATCCGCTATCGAATGAGTAAAGCAACCTCTCTGCTTACCAGCACCAGCCTGTCCATTGGCGACATCAGCGTTCAGGTTGGATATCCAAACCAGCTTCATTTTTCCAGAGCGTTCCGTAACATTTACGGGATGTCACCAAGACAATATCGCCAGCAGAACAAATTATTGTCCTGAATCACAGGCAGGTTACGTTTCTGTTTACTTTTCTTCATGATATTGCATTTTCTGCGAAAAGAATAGCTTTTACACCAGTCTGATGGTAAAATAAAAACCGAAAAATAAAACTGGAGGAACCCTATGAAAAAGAAAAAATTTTTTCCTCTCTCTATGGGAATCGGTTTTCTGTTCACAGGTCTGTTCTGCTGTTTTTCTGTATCAGCAGATGCTGTTGAAGGCTCACCAGGACAGACTGTTTCCGGAGAATATGCCGTTGTTATAAATACAGACACCTCTTCATCTCAAAATACCGGAACTCTGGTTTTTGACGATGGTACAGATACTGTCTCTTCTTATCTCAGCACTGGCAGCAGCGCAGCCAATCTGCCTGCGTCCCAGATTCTCAAAAAAGCTTCTGACACCAGTGATTATAATGTTCTTTCTTCATCTGCCCTTTCCGCAGCAGCTGCACAGTCTGCTGCCACAAGTTACTACATCGGGCAGGAAAAATATATCTATCGTTCAAATAGTACAGGCAAAACTTATGTATGCATCGGCATTGGTGAACACTGCTATATCTGGATGGATAAAGATATGAAAGCCAGTTACGATGCAGCTGGTAAGACTTCCTCAATCGCAAAGGATATGGCAGGTGTATATGACGGACAACCTTATCGAATCCTGAATACTCTGGCCGGTGGTAACATCCCATATGAAGATAATTCCGGTAAAATTTCAATTCTTCTCGAAACTTTATCTTCCGCAAGCGGCATGTACATGTACGACACAGACATCACAGCAATCCATATCAACACTCCTTCTGCATCTGCCTATGTTTCCGGTGAAATGTCCAAAAGAAACGGTCTGCTTGTACACGAAGGACAGCATGCACTGCTCTGGCTGAAAACCAGATTTTCCAATACCGGCAGATATATGTGGCTCAATGAGGGACTGGCTGTGACTGCCATGGACTATCTCTGGGGTGGCATTGATTCCAGCGGATGGTTAAACGGCATTGCCGGAAGTACCGCTATTCGAAGCGGCTCTTCCCTAATCTATCAGACCTACCGTGATGATACGGCGCAGGATTACGGCATGCCTTATCTTTTTATGCGTTATGTAATCGACCGTATGGCCGGAAGCTATAAACCAATGGATGTCCTGCCAAAATTTTACCAGATAGATGCCTCCACCCTTACCTGTGAAGAATACCTGACGCAGGTAACCGGCATTCCATTTAAGACATTAATGGCTGATTTCTATACCGCAATCGCTGCCGGCGATCTCTACGGCAATTACAGTTTCTCTGGTGACCGTATTGCCGCCGGAAAGGCTGCAACATTTCCTGTTTTTTCCGGAAACAGTAACCAGAACTATACGCTGCCTGCAGCTTCTGCAGTCATTATAAAACTGAAAAATGGGAAATTCACGGTTCCTGCCAACGGAAGCTCCAGCATTATTTACCGTATCGTCGGAAATCGCACCACTTCTGCAGCTCCATCTGAAGGTAGTGGTACTGCCTCTGATCCATATAAGATCACTTCTCTCGATGACCTGAACCTTATCTCGGATCATCCGGGCGCTTATTACAGTCTGACCAAAGATATTCAGACAAATGGAAATATTAATTTCTCTGTAAATTATTTCAGTGGACACTTAGATGGTAATTCACACACTATTTACGGATTGAAAAAACCGCTTATCGCCCAAAATGACGGAACCATTGAAAATCTGCGAATTGTAGCTGATTTTGACGATGACAGCCAGAATGTACAAGGTGTCATTGCACAATATAATCAGGGAAAGATTCAGGAATGTTCTATTTCCGGCACGATCACCGGACATATGGGTGGTGATGGATCCATGGTCTTTCCTGAATTTGGCGGCATTGCCGGTCAGAACGAACTTGCCGGAATCATCAGTGGGTGTACGGCCCGCCTGAATATAAATCTGTCTATGCCAGCTATGAAATGCTGGGTCGGCGGTATTGCCGGATTAAATATTGGTACAATAGAAAAGTGTGTCAGCAATGGAATCATCTCTGTCACCCAGGAAAACGGCACTTCTTATCCTCTTTATGTCGGTGGTATTGCCGGTGAAACCCAAAAATTCGGTGGTATGGGTGGTGTGATCAAAGAATGTCTGCATGCCGGTCAGATTAAAGTTTCCGGTGGTTCCTCTTCTGTTGGACAGATTTGCGGTCTTGCAGCTACAAATGTAATAAATTCTTCAATCGGATTAAATGGTCACATCCTGAACTGTTATGGAAAAACGGGATCTGGAAATCTGGTCGGTTCTACTGCTGCAGTACCTTCAACCGGTGGTCTGCTGACAGATGCACAGATGAAGGATTCTTCCTCTTACCAGGGATGGTCTTTTGGAGCTGACTGGAAAATGTCTGATGATGGAATCCCGGCTCGAACCGATTCCTCAGACATTACTTCACTTTCTGTAAAATATACTCCGTCCTCCTGTTATATTGGTGAAACACCATGGAGCTTCGGAACGCTTGTTATAAACAACAAAACGGAAATTTCCATTACGCGGGATATGGTCAGCGGTTTTGATAATACCTCGGCACATACCTGCCAGATTACTGTAACATACAAAGGCCGACAGACCAGTTATTTACTTCCTGTCGTTACTCCAAAAACAAGTGATATTACAAGTCTCAAGATATCAGCAAAACCATCCCGACTTTCCTATACAGAGGGAGATCTGTTCAATCCATCCGGTGTCAGCTTCTTTGCTACCATAGGCGGTCGCTATGCCTATATTTACAGCGGATATACTTATGATAAAACGCGTGCGCTGACTTCTTCTGATACAGAAGTTACTTTTGACTATTTTGGTGCAAAAGTAACACAGAAGATTTCTGTTGCAGCAAATACACCAACAAAACTGAATATTCTTTCTTCGCCATCAAAGACTCAGTACACCATCGGAGATAAGCTGGATCTTTCGGGAATAAAGCTTCAGATTGTTTACAGCAATGGAACCCTTTCTCCAATAATTACTACTGATACTCTGGATACCTATGGAATTCATATAGCACTTGGCGCTGCTTCAAATGTTACTGCGATTGACAAAGAGCATATTATGACTGCTTCAGACAGCGGAAGCTCTCTTCTGTTTTATGCTACAGATATATTACCAGGACAGTATGGAACTGTAACTGCAGTTTCCTCGACTCTCAGTGTACTGGCTCCTCTGCAGATCACAGATACAGAGCTTCATCTGTGCACTGGAACCAATAACACTCAATATGCTTATTCCGGCAACGTAACCGGCGGTAGTGGCAAGTACAAGACAACCGTTGTCAGCGAGAATCTTCCGTCCGGACTGATCCGAAATAATATACCTGACAGTTCCAGTTACTCTTATTTCTATTACTCAGGAACAGTTACTGCTCCTGTCGGCACTTACGAGTCACTGTACACCGTTCAGGATACTCAGACAAAAGCGACCTTATCGGTAAAAATTGTATTACATGTACTTGCTTCCAGTGAAGCAAAATTTTACAGTTTCGTACTGCGTGCCTCGGATAACCCGGAACTTAAACAGGATGTCATCGGAGAGATTGGAACGGACACGATCATTCTCCGGCTGCCAAAAGGCACAAATGTAACTGCCCTGAAACCATCTATTGATTTTGGCTACAGTTACGGTACTTCCCTTCCGGTTGCCTTTTGGAGTGGAACCCCACATGATTTTACCAATCCGGTCATTTATACATTAACTGCACCGGACGGAGTTACAAAGAAATCCTACACCGCGCAAGTAGAATTCTATGATTCTGCTCAAGGAGTCACAACTCCGACTCCAAAGCCGACCAATACTCCGACTCCGAAACCTACCAGTACCCCGACTCCGAAGCCTACCTGTACTCCAGTGCCAACAAATACTCCGGTTCCGAAGCCACAGCCTACCAGTACTCCAGCTCCAAGACCTTACCCAGTTGGAATGCCTGTCAAACATACAGCAAGTAATGGCATATATAAGGTAACCGGCACTCAAACTCTGGAGTATACAAAACCCGTAAATAAAAAATCGAGTGTTATTAATATTCCGGACCGCATTACACTCAATGGTCTGGATTACACTGTAACCTCTGTTGGAAGCAAAGCTTTCAAAAACAACAAATATCTGAAGAAGGTATCCATTGGAAATAACGTTGTTCAGATCAAAAATTATGCTTTCTATAAATGCCCTAAACTGTCTTCTGTAAAAGTTGGAAGATCCGTTCGGTTAATTGGAAAGCAATGTTTCTACGGATGTAAGAAATTAAGAACACTGAACATTCAATCTCCAGGATTATCGCAGAAATACACTGGTTCAAATGCCTTTAAAGGAACACCTGCAAAAATGAAAGTCTATGTTCCAAGAAAACAGGCCAAAAATTATAAAAAATTATTCCTGAAACGAGGGATGCGCAAAACTGTCACTTTCAAAGGCATTCGATAGGTAGTAAAAAGAAGGAGCAGTCCGAAAATATATTTCAGACAGCTCCTTTTTTTCTGACTTAAGAAGGGGAATTTCTGATATAAATACAGTTCGCCCATATTCTCCCCACCAGCAGTTTTATTTACCTACTGCAACTCCTTCAATATTGATCTTCCAATCGTGCCTTCCGGCATCTGTACCCCAAAATTTTCTGCAACAGATGCACCGATCACCGCAAATGTATCCTGATTCTCAATAGCTCCTGTTTCTTTCATTTTCTTTGAATATGCAATAAATGGTACATATTCTCTTGTATGATCTGTTCCGGTATAAGTTGGGTCATTTCCATGATCCGCAGTCAGGATCAGAAGATCATCTTCTCGCAACTCATTCATCAGAGTTCCAAGTCCTCTGTCGAACTTCTCAATTTCACGTCCGTATCCTTCCGGATTTCTTCTATGCCCCCACAAAGCGTCAAAATCCACCAGATTCACAAAGCAGAGACCATGAAAATCTTTTTTACAGATATCAATCGTCTGTTGCATGCCATGCACAGAACTGTCTGAATGGTAAGTCTGTGTAATTCCCTCACCACAGAAAATATCATTGATCTTTCCAACACCGATCACATCAAGACCTGCATCCTTCAATGCATTTAAGGCTGTTCTTCCAGTCGGTTTCAACGCATAGTCATGGCGGTTGCTGGTTCTCTTAAACTCACCCTTTTTCTTTCCGACATACGGTCTCGCAATAACTCTGCCGACTCTCCACTCATCCTTCATGGTCAGTTCCCTGGCAATCTCACAGCAGCGATACAGGTTGGCAAGATCAAATGTCTCTTCATTTCCACAGATCTGCATTACTGAATCCGCAGAGGTATAGACAATCATCGCTCCTGTATTGATTTCTTCCTCACCAAGTTCCTCGATGATTTCTGTTCCACTGGCACTCTTATTTCCAATCACACGCTTGCCACATCTCTTTTCCAGTTCATCGATCAGTTCTTTAGGAAAACCGGTTTCTGTAAAAGTAATAAACGGCTTCTGTGTATAGATTCCCATCATTTCCCAGTGGCCTGTCATTGTATCCTTTCCATTGCTGGTCTCCCCAATTCGCATATAGCGGCCAATCGGATTTTCCACGCCTTCCATCGTACCACCCTTATGCAGATTCAACATTCCAAGTTTCTGAAGATTTGGAATATCCAAAGTTCCCATCTTATCCAGGATATGTCCGAACGTATCCACACCCTTATCGCCAAATTTCTCAGAATCCGGCATTGCTCCAATCCCCAGTGAATCCAGAACGATCACAAATACTCTCTTATAAGTTTCCATAAACACTCCTTTCTGCCTGTTCCCATCAGGCGAATGTCCGTTAAACTATGCCAGATCTGCCGGTCCAAATCCAAGCGGAAAAAGTTCCCTTAAAGTAAAGACATCGTATTTATCTTTGCTGACTGCTAGAATGATCTGAAATGTTTCCGGATCACAGAACTCCATCATGACCTGTCTGCACACACCACACGGTGCCGCATACCCTGTCAGAACTCCATCCCTGCCGCCTACAACACAGATTGCCTGAAATTCCTTTACTCCTTCACTGACTGCTTTAAAAAAAGCAGTCCTCTCAGCACAGTTTGTTGGTGTATAAGCAGCATTTTCAATATTACATCCTGTATAATACGTGCCATTCTTTGCCAGAAGTGCCGCTCCCACATGAAAATGTGAATATGGCGCATAAGAATAACCCAGCTGTTTTATCGCCAGATCGATCATTTCTTCAATCTGTTTTTTGTCCATTCTCCTGCCTGCCTTTCCTTCTGTATAGATTATCTTTTTATATAGATCAAGTGCATCCTTTGTCTCAAATGCTTTTGTCTTTGTTGTCATCTTTCCTTGGCCTTATCTGCGCGGATCAGCTCACGGATTGCCTGCACCGCAACCTGGATTGCCTTATCTGTATCATGTACTACCGGATTTTCCAGTCCTAACTTTTCTCTTTCCTGATTTGCTAATACCAGGAAGCAGGAGCCGGCACGTACTCTTAAATGGCTTGCTACTACAAAAAGTGCTGCAGATTCCATCTCGGAAGCAAGGCAGCCCAGACGTTTCCATGCTTCCCATTTATTCATCAATTCATAGCTGACCGGTTTGGTTTCCGGTTCATGCTGTCCATAAAATGCATCCTTGCACTGTACCACACCTGTGTGGAATTCACAGCCTTCTTTTTTGGCGCCTGTCACAAGAGCATTGGTCACTTCCAGATTTGCTACTGCCGGAAATTCAATCGGAGCATACTCTTTGCTGGTGCCTTCCATACGAATCGCACCTGTCGCAATAACAACATCTCCACTCTTCACTTCTGTCTGCATTCCACCACAGGTTCCGATACGGACAAACGTATCTGCACCACAGCGATAAAGCTCTTCCATTGCAATAGAAGCAGATGGGCCACCAATACCGGTAGAAGTTACGCTCACCTTTACTCCATCCAGTGTTCCTGTATAAGTTACATATTCTCTGTTATCAGCAACAAAAACCGGATCATCAAAATACTGTGCGATCTTTTTGCAGCGTTTCGGATCTCCCGGTAAGATCACATACCGTCCGACTTCTCCTTTTCCAACCTGAATATGATACTGTTTGCTTGCATCTTCTGAATAATTTTTCATGTCTGATTCCTCTCTTTCTTTATCTCTGTCCCTTATCGTATGGAATTCCTTCTGCCTTCGGTGCTCTTGATTTCTGAGAAATAAAAGCAAGCACGACAAGAGAAACAATATAAACTGCCAGGAAGTTTTAATGCTACAAGCGGTGCAGATCCACCGAATTTTTATTCTGTCACCCGCATTTGTTATATCTAAAGTATAAAAGACATTAGTCCTTTTTCATAGAACATATGTATTTTTTTCAATATTTTGTTGTCTTTTTATAATTTATTTCATTTATTTTTGGTCATTATGTATGATTTATGTGTCTTGCTTTATTATTTATT
>ERZ836829.1754-NODE-1754-length-10848-cov-4.240712_pt1 | contig 10848 bp, 9 predicted proteins | sample MGYA00519574_ERZ836829 | MGnify/ENA primary metagenome ERZ836829 (study PRJEB31850, sample SAMEA3708808) | human gut metagenome | biome: human gut; feature: human-associated habitat; material: faeces | place: China | collected 2014 ... | reverse complement strand
GCTGCACCATCATCAGCTGCAAGCCCAACATCAAGGCCCAGAAAACCCTGATGCGCGCCTTCTTCGAGAAATACGGCAAGCCCACCTGGTACGTGGACCGGCTGATCTACACCTTCCCGCTGCACATGGCCCTGAAGTTCAACACTCCCCTGTTGTGCTACGGCGAGAACGTGAGCTTTGAGTACGGCGGCAACGCCGACGAGGAAACCTATTCCGCCCGCGGCCAGATCGAAAACGGTGTGGCCGTCGGCTTCCCCGAGGAGGAGCTGCTCAGCTACGGCATCTCTGCCAACGACCTGGCTCTGACCAAGGCCCCCACCGCCGAGGAGCTGGCTCGCCTTGACCCCTTCTACATGAGCTACTTCCTGCCCTGGAACAGCTACAAGAACTACCAGCTGGCCAAGAGCCGCGGCTTCCACGACCTGACCCACGAGTGGGATCGCCGCCATCATGTGGAAAACTTCGACCAGATTGACTCCCGCGCCTATCTGGTACACTCCTGGCTGAAATACCCCAAGTTCGGCCACGCTGCCGCCACCGACTACACCGCCCGCTACATCCGCTACGGCCTGATGACCCGTGAAGAGGCCATTCCTCTGATCAAGGAGCGGGACGGCGCGCTGGACCCCCTGTGCGTGCGTGATTTCTGCGAGTTCTGCGGCTACACCGAGAGCGAGTTCTGGGCCATTCTGGACAAGTTCTACAACACCGACATCTTCCACAAGGACGAGTACGGCCGCTGGGTGCTGAATCACCCCATCTGGAAAGAGAATAAATAATCACAATTTGTGATACTGCGCCCCGCTTTTTGGCAAAAAAAGCGGGGCGTTTTTTGCATTTGTCGTCAAACCGCGCAAAAAAATGCTTGACAAACCGTAAATTCGACGGTATCATAAACGCATACTATCATCCAAAAGCGAAGAAGAGAAGAGTAGGCTTTCGGCATCGACCCTTACTAGAGAGCCCCGACGGTGGAAACGGGCAGGGAACAGGAAGCTGAACATGGTCTCGGAGTTGCGTGTGCGAAGAGCATGAGTTCTAAGTGCCCGCCGGGAACGCCCGTTAAAGCGTCAGGCTGTAATCAGTTCATTTCTGCCGCAGCCGGAAAGGCCGTTGTCCCCGCAAGGGGCCGGTGAACCAAGGTGGTACCACGAAGTCTGTTACAGGCTGTCGTCCTTGTTGTGTTGCAAGGACGGCAGCCTTTTTGTTTTGCCGTTTTACCGCCGAACCGAAAAAAGGAGCGAAAGAAAGCAATCATGTTTGAAATCAAACATCTGTCCAAAATCTTTACAGGAAGCACCAATAAGGTGGAAGCCCTGCGGGATGTTTCCACCACCATTCAGGATGGCGACATCTTCGGCATCATCGGCATGAGCGGCGCAGGCAAAAGCACCCTGCGCTGCCTGTGCCTGCTGGAAAAGCCCACCGAGGGCCAGATTCTGCTGAACGGCAAGGATCTTGCCCACCTGAAGGGCAAGGAGCTGCTGGAGGCCCGCCGCCAGATGGGCGTGGTGTTCCAGGGCTACAACCTGCTGATGCAGAAAACCGTGGCCGAGAACGTGGCCTTCCCCTTAAAGCTCACCCCCTACAAAAAGGACGAGGTGGAAAAACGGGTGGCCGAGCTGCTGGAGCTGGTAGGTCTTTCCGATAAAGCCGGCAGTTACCCCAGCCAGCTTTCCGGCGGTCAGAAGCAGCGTGTGGCCCTGGCCCGGGCGCTGGCTTCCAACCCCCAGGTGCTGCTGTGCGACGAGCCCACCAGCGCACTGGATCCGCTGACGACCAAGAGCGTACTGGAGCTTTTGCAGGCCATCAACAAAAAGCTGGGCGTGACGGTGATCATCATCACCCACGAGCTGGCGGTGGTCAAGGCCATCTGCAACCGGATGGTGGTCATCGACGGCGGCCGCTTTGTGGAGCAGGGCGACGCGGCTCAGATTTTTGAACATCCCCAAAGCGACGTGGCTCGCCTTTTGCTGGGCAAGGAGGAATAACCCATGGCAGAATTTTTCGCAGAGTACGGCAGCCTTTTGTGGGAGGGCACGCTGGAAACCCTTTATATGACCTTTGTTCCCACGCTGGTGGCCTATCTGATCGGCCTGCCTCTGGGCGTGCTGCTCACCACCACCAAGTCCGGCGGCATCATGGCCGCCCCCCGCTTCAATGCGGTGTTCGGCTGGTTTGTAAACCTGTTCCGCAGCATTCCCTTCATGATCCTGATCTTCTTCGTTCTCCCCTTCACCCGGCTGATCGCGGGAACCTCCATCGGCGCTACTGCCGCCAACGTTCCCCTGTCCATCGCGGCGGCGCCCTTCGTGGCCCGCATGGTGGAGCAGAGCCTGGAGGAGATCGACGCCGGTGTTGTGGAGGCCGCCCGCTGCATGGGCGCCACCAACTGGCAGATCATCACCCGGGTGCTGCTGGTGGAAAGCGTGCCCAGCCTGCTGCGGGGCCTGTCCATCACCATCATCACCATCTTCGGCTACACCGCCGTGACCGGCGCGGTGGGCGCGGGCGGCCTTGGCAACATTGCCTTCCGCTTCGGCTACCAGCGTTACCAGAGCGACGTGATGTACGCCACCATCGTTCTGGTGGTCATTCTGGTGTGCATCATCCAGAGCGTTTGCAACCTGCTGGCCCGCAAGGCCGACAAGCGCAACCGCTGATTCCCTTTTCCTTTTGAAAAACCCGCGCCCCGCCCGGCGGCGCGCGAGCCTGACTGGTGCGCTGTTTTCGCTTTTCAACGCTTATTATCAACCCATCAACATAGAGGAGTGTGTATCATGAAAAAACTGATTTCTCTGGCTCTGTGCGCCGTTCTGGCCGTGAGCCTGGCCGCCTGCGGCGGCAAATCCGGCGGCTACAAGATCGGCATCCCGGCAGACGCCACCAACGGCGGCCGCGCCCTGCAGCTGCTGCAGGAGCAGGGTATCCTGACCCTGACCGAGGGCGTTGGTCTGGAGGCCACCGAACGGGACATTGCCGAAAACCCCTACAACGTGGAAATCGTTCCCATGGAGGCCGCTGCCCTGCCCAGCAGCCTGCCTGATCTGGACTTCGCCGTGATCAACGGCAACTACGCCTCCGGCGCCGGCATCGGCGACACCGTTCTGGTGAGCGAGGACGCCGAGAGCGTGGCCGCCCAGACCTACGGCAATGTGCTGGCCGTGAAGGAGGGCCGGGAGAACGAGCCCGCCATTCAGGCGCTGGCCGCTGTGCTCATGAGCCAGGACGTGCAGGACTGGATTGCCGCCAACTACAACGGCGTGGTAATGCCCATGGGCGCAACCGACGCCACCATCCCCGAAATCACCGAGCCCGTTACCCTGAAGGTGGGCGCTTCCCCCAGCCCCCACGCCGAGATTCTGGAGTATGCCGCCCCCATTCTGGCCGAGCATAACGTAACTCTGGAGATCGTGGAATTCGACGACTACGTGATGCCCAACACCGCCGTGGAGGACGGCAGCCTGGATGCCAACTACTTCCAGCACGAGCCCTATCTGGACGACTTCAACGCCGAGCAAGGCACTCACATCGTAAGCGTGGTCACCCCCCACTACGAGCCCATGGGCATCTACCCGGGCAAGACCGCCGATCTGAGCGTGTTCAGCAAGTAATTTCCGCATCCCCCAAAAATGCAAGCAATAAAAAAGAGGAAGCCCGCAGGCTTCCTCTCAGCTTGTAGAAAAACCTGCTGTGGCAATCAAGCCAGAGCAGGTTTTTTGCATGAAAAGTAAAAGAACAGAGAAAAAGGAAGAAGATTTCCTCTCCATCTTGTTGGTTTGCGGACATCCGACCCTGGATGGGTGGCGTTCCATTTCCAGATGGCTAGCTTTTTCAGATTCATGGCAGCAAATTTAAGCTTCACCCAGTTTGTTACCTGGGCCAAGCCTCTGTACTGCGTGTAACGCATCCCGTGCTTTTCCTTCGCATCGGCAAACACACGCTCAATCTTCTCTTTTCGCAGCCGGTACAGCTCTTTGTACACCGCCATGTGCCGGATATGTTCTGCCATCTCCACATAGTCCTGCCAGACATGGCGCAGCACAGTTTTTTCGCACTTGGCGTTTTCGGTGCACATTCCTCTGGTGGGACAAGTTTTGCAAAGATAGGCCCGGCTTTTGTATTCCCGGTAGCCGTCCCGGTTTGTGGTGGAATAATGCAGTGCGTGGTATTCGGGGCAGATCACATCGTCAAAGTATTCGTCATACACATATGCCCACCAGGGATGGTTGTTCTCTTTGCTTTTGGGTCTGGTATAGCAGGTGGAAAGAACGCGGCCGCTCTCAAAGATTCTCTTGCAGATCCAGGGTGTTTTGTAGGCGCTGTCCGCCACCACCGTTTTGTGTTCGGGATAGTACTTGCATAGTTCGTCATAGAGGGAATCAAAAGCTACGCTGTCGTGGACATTGCCAGGAGTGACGTGAACACCAAGGATAAAATTGTGCTTGTCGCAAGCCGTGTGCGCTTCGTAGGCAAAGCATTTTTTGTGTTCCCCCTTGTGGAACACGCCGCTTTCCGGGTCGGTGGTGGATACCACTGTTTCCTTCTCTTGGGGCGGCTTTTTGTCGCTGTCATCCGAAAAAGGCTTTTTCCCATGTTCTTCCCGGTCTTTATTCACTTCTTCAAACAGCTCTTTTGCATACCGCTTTGCCTGTTTGGGAACCGCTTTTTTAGCCTGCTTTTTCAGATTGGCACTTGCCTTAATATGTGTTCCGTCCACAAAAATTGCTTCCGTGTCCAGATATCCTTCCTCTGCTGCGGCTTTCAGTACCCAGCGGAACACATACTCCACTGTGGCGTGGTTAAACCGGTGCTTGAAGTTGTAGCTCACGGTGGAAAAGTGCGGCACTGCTTCATTCAGCGGATATCCAATGAACCAACGGTATGCCAGATTCATGCTCACTTCTTCCAAGGTTCGGCGCAGCGAAGATATGCCGTAAATATGCTGGATCAGCACGATCTTGAACAGCACCACCGGGTCAACGCTTGGTCTGCCGTTATCCTCGCAGTACCGATCCTCTACAAATTCGTAGATATTCTTGAAATCGATCGCTGTGTCGATCTTCCGCAGCAAATGATTCTGCGGGACCATGTTTTCCAAACTTACAAATTCCAACTGTCCTCTATTTTCCGCGTTCTTTACCAGCATTTTTATCCCTCCCAATCCATTATACCGCATTCTCTTCCTCGATAAGAAAAAAGGCCATCTTCCGGTGACCTTTTTCGACAGGCTGAGAGGAAGCCCGCAGGCTTCCTCTTTTTTATTAGTTTTTCGGTCAGGCTTCTGCCGACTGCTGCACCGCCTCGGCGGGCTTGCGATCCTCTTTCGGCAGCCATTTGCCACACTTGTAATACACCACAAAGCAGATGCTGGTGATGACCCAGCTCACCGGGTAGCTGTACAGAACGGTGGTGATTTCCCGCCGGAAGGGAACCACAAGGAACACCCACAGAATACGCAGGCCGCACACGCCGCAGCCGGTAAGGATCATGGGGATCAACGCCTGACCGCAACCGCGGATTGCGCCGGACAGAATCTCGATGCACACAAAGGTCACATAATAGGGCATCATGTTGCGAACCATCACGGTACCGATCTCCAGCACTGCCGCATCCTGGGTGAACATGCGCAGGAAAATGCCCGAGCAGCTGACCATCAATACGCTCATGGCAACCGCGGTGCCCGCGCACATGGCAAGGCAGACATGCACACTCTTTCGCACCCGGCTGTACAGCCCTGCGCCATAGTTCTGGCCCGCGAAGGTGGTGATGGCGATGCCGTAAGCGCCGCTGACCATCCAGAAAAAGCCGTCCACCTTGGAAAAGCTGGTCCAGGCTGCCACCGTATCGGTGCCGAAGGAGTTGATGCAGCTTTGCAGAATCACGTTGGAAATGGCGTACATGTTGCCCTGAATGCCCGCCGGGATGCCCACCTGCAGCACCCGGCTCAGGCTGGCCTGATCGAAGCCCAGCTGGGTTTTGTCCAGCCGATAAATAGCGGAGGTTCCGCTCAGCGAGATATACACCAGCGCGGCGCTCACCCACTGGGAAATCATGGTGGCAAGGCCCGCGCCCAGCGCGCCCATGCCCATCACCGCCACAAACACAATATCCAGCACAATGTTTACCAGGCAGGCCACGATCAGAAAATACAGCGGGCGCTTGGTGTCGCCCACCGCACGCAGGATGCCCGCGCCCACGTTATAGAAAAACGAGGGGATCATGCCCAGGCAGTAGGCAATCAGATACTGCACCGCGTATTCCATCACATCGTCCGGGGTGGCCATGGCCACCAGCGCGGGCCGGGCCGCCAGAATGCCCACCACCGTGAACACCAGACCGCCCACCAGTGACATGACCGCCGAGGTGTGCACGGTCTTGCGCACCCGTTCCGGGTCCCGTGCGCCCACGCCCTGTGCTACCACCACGGTGGTGCCCGCAGCCACGCCGGTGAACAGGTTGACCACGATGTTCACCAGATTGCTGGTACCGCCGCCCACCGCGGCCAGCGCCTGCTTGCCCACGAACTGGCCCACGATAATGGCGTCGAAGGTGTTGTAAAGCTGCTGGAAGAAGGTACCGAACAGAATGGGAAAAAAGAACACCAGAATCTGCTTCCAGATCACGCCCTGAGTGATCTGATTTTCCGCGCTGACGGAACGCGACATATCACAAAAACCTCTTTTCTGAAATTCACTTCCGGGGCCTTTCGGCTCCAATGGCAACACTTCAAAGCCACAACAGTATAGCACGATTGCACCGCCGTGTCGACCATCGTTATTTCTTTGGCGCAAATTCGGTAATTTGCCCAAAGCCATGACAAGTTGGCAACAAGTTCTTTATAATATAAAGGCAAAGCCGGTGTGACATAAGAGATTGACGTTTTCTCATCTCGCGCCGGCTAATACCGGCGCCCTCAGCCGGGCACAGAAAGGGAGACCCGCCCCATGGCACACATTCTCATCGCCGAAGACGAAACCGCCATCAACAATCTGATCCGCTCCAATTTGAAGCTGGTGGGCCACAGCTGCGCCCAGGCCTTCACCGGGCCCGAGGCGCTGGAGCTGGCCCGGAGCCAGAGCTTTGATCTGGCTTTGCTGGACGTGATGCTCCCCGGGCTGGGGCTTTCGCTCTGTTTTGCCATCGCCCGCCGCCATGGCGCTTTGCTGGAATTCGAGAGCAAGCCGGGCCACGGCACCCGGGCTACGGTGACTTTTACAACTTCGCAATCAGTTTTTACCGCTTCGCAACACACCGCAGCTTTTGCGGCAACAGGTGAGAAGTAAACTGAAGCCAGAAAACAGGCCGGGGCCTTCTTCCCCGGCTGCGCCAAGGAGGATGTTATGATGAACCGTCGCCCCATTGCACTCGGCCTTGCGGCCACCCTGGCTCTGGCCGGCTTTTCCGCCTGCTCCGCCCCCGGCAACACCCCGGTGGCGGTGAGCGACCCGGTGAGCACCGCTGCCAGCACCTCCGCCGACCCAGTGAGCGCCGCACTGGACGCCTGCGATTACGCTTACCACGACTACACAGAAGAATTTGTGGCCGAGCACCCCGACCTGGTCCAGCTCAACAACGGGCTGGACGGTGCGCCGGATTACTACAAAAGCTATGTTCAGCCGGACGAAGCCTGTATGGATGTGCAGCAGGCAGTGAACACTGCCGCCCGCTGGATGGAAGCCGCCAGTGGCATCCCTCTGGCGGAATACCAGTTCACCACCTATGCCTTCCGCCGCACCGATTACCAGAACGGCGAGCGCACCATCTGGAGCGTGGACTGCTGGCAGGCCCCGGACGGCACCGACGAGGGCAGCTTCCACTTCATCACCCTGCTGGATGCCATCAACGGCCAGCTGCTTTCGCTGAATGTGAAGCCTCCCCTGAACAGCGGGCTGTACGCCTCCGATTCCTCCGATTCGCTGGAGCTGTTTCGGGCCATGCTGCCCGCCCTGTTTGAGGAGATGGGCCTGCCTGCGGTGGAATCCGTGCAGCAGGCCGAAGATTCCTCCAACAATCTTGCCCCGGTACTGATCTCCACCGCTTCCGGCAATTACCGGGCCGACTACGGGGTTTCGGAGAAAACCGCCCAGCTCACCTTCCTCGCGCTGGACGGCGCATTTCTGATCTGATCCGCCCACATGATAAACGCAGCCCGCCATGGCTTTTGCACCATGGTGGGCTGCTTTGTTTCTGTTTGATTCTGTAACCGGTCAGGCGGCCATTGCCCGGCGGCCCACACGGCCCGCCCAGGCCAGCGGTCCCTGGTACACCACCCGCAGCGGCTCCAGATAGGCAAAATCCTCCGGGCGCACCAGGCTGGGATGATCCGGCAGCTCCAGCGCACCCGCCTCCTGCAATGTCTGGGCCACAAACTGGCTGCACACGAACTTGTTGCGCCGCTGGTGGGCAATGCCCAGCCAGGCCAGCGCCAGACCCAGCACGTCGTAGCCGTAGTCCAGCTGGCGGCGCTCCATCTTTTCCAAGCGGCGGGCGATGCGGTCGTAGGTCTTCTGGCTCACCGGCAGCTCCAGCACAAGGCTGTCCGCCGTGCCGCTGCGGCCGTATACTCCGTCGTACAGATTCTCCCGGATAAAACCGGCGGGCAGGGGTGCGATCTCATAGCGACGGGCAAAGCTGTACATCTGCTCCAGATCCCGGTCCAGCGCAAGGCTCACATGAGTATAGCGGTTGCCGGTCAGGCCGTGCATGGCCCGGGCAAACAGGGTGTCGGTGCGGGATAACAATAAGTAAATATTCGGCATGATTCTGGCTCCTTTCGCCGCAGCTCTCCGGGGCGGGATTCCCCGCGTCCGAGCGGGCGGTTTGCGTTCATCCGGAAGTCCCTACCAGTTCAGTAGGTTTCCCTTTGTCCATATAACGAGCCTGAATCCGATGTTTCTTCACCTTTTTTCAAAAAAATTGACACACTGCCCGCTTGCACCTATAATAAAAGCACTTTCCCCGGCAGCGGGGTGTAAGGAGGGGATTTTCCATGCGTCATCTGGGCACACAGATTCTGACAACCGAACGGCTTATTCTGCGCCCGCTCACCGCCGCGGACGCCATTACCATGTTTGAGAACTGGGCCAGCGACCCGCAGGTGACCCGCTTTCTGCGCTGGGAGCCCCACAAAGACTGGCTGGAGACCGCCCAGCTGCTGGGAAGCCCTTTACCCAAACCCGGACTACTACCAGTGGGGCGTCTGCCTGCGCGGGTCGGACGCGCCCTTCGGCAGCATCAGCGTGATGGAGGGCGAGGAGCAAAACCCGGCCCTCTGGCGCACCCCGGGGCTGGACCATTCCGCCGGTGTGTGGGAGGCGGGCTACTGCTATGGCCGCGCCTTCTGGGGCAAGGGCTACGCCACCGAGGCCCTGTGCGCGGTGCGGGATTTCTGGTTCCGGCAGGTGGGCGGGCAGTGGATGGCCTGCTGCCACGCGGCGGAAAACCCCGCCAGCGGCCGGGTGATGGAAAAAGCCGGCTGGGTGTGGGATCACGACAGCATCTACCACAAATTCGACGGCACGCCAGTGGCCTGCCGGTGCTATGTGAACCCAAACCCCTGATTTCTGATTTGATAATCTGACGCGATAAAAGGAGCTTTTATGAGTGAATTGATGATTCAAGACAAGGAACCCGTGAAGGTGGTTCTGCTGGGGCTGGACCTGGGCCAGTTCGACGCGGACCGCAGCATGGAAGAGCTGAGCGCTTTGTGCGAAGCCAACGGCATGGAGGCGGTGGCCCAGATTGTGCAGCGGCGCGCCGCCCCCGAGGCGGGTACCCTGCTGGGCGAGGGCAAGCTGGAGGAGGCAAAGCTCTACTGCCAGAATCTGGGGGCCGAAGCGGCCATCTTTGACGGCGAGCTCTCCGGCAGCCAGATCCGCAACCTGTCCGAACGACTGGACGTGGAGGTGCTGGACCGCACCATGCTGATTCTGGAAATCTTCCGCAGCCGGGCCGTAACCAATGAGGGCAAGGTACAGACCGAGCTGGCCATGCTGCGCTACCGGCTGCCCCGGCTGCAGGGTCTGGGCGAGAGCCTGTCCCGCCAGGGCGGCGGCGGCGGTGGTGGCGGCGGCGCCCGGCGTGGTGCCGGTGAAAGCAAGCTGGAATATGACCGGCGGCACATTCACCGGCGCATCGAGGCGCTGGAGCAGAAGCTCACCGAGCTGGAAAAGCGCCGTGGCGAGAACCGCCGGGCCCGCCAGAAGGCAGGCACCCCGGTGATCAGTCTGGTGGGCTACACCAATGTGGGCAAATCCAGCCTTTTGAATGCGCTGTGCGGGGCCGAGGTGATGGAGGCGGACATGCTGTTCGCCACACTGGACCCCACCGCCCGCAAGCTGACCCTGCCCAGCGGTTTGAACGTGATCGCAGTGGACACGGTCGGCTTTGTGAGCCGCCTGCCCCACAAGCTGGTGGAGGCCTTTAAAAGCACGCTGGAGGAGGCCGCCTATTCCGACGTGATCGTAAAGGTGGCGGATGCCGCCGACGAGGAGCGGGAGGAACAGCTGGCCATCACCGATCAGGTACTGGCGGAACTGGGCTGCGAGGGCATCCCCCAGCTGACCGTATACAACAAGTGCGACAAGGCCGGTGCCACCCCCTTTGACCCGGCGGTGATTCTGACCAGCGCCAAGACCGGCAAGGGTCTGGATGATCTGCTGGCTGCGCTGGACGCCGCCCTCTCGGACCGGGTGCGGGCGGTGAAGCTGGTGCTGCCTTACGACAAGCTGGGTCTGGCCGAGGCCATGCGCAGCCGGGGCAGCGTTTCGGTGGAGGATTACCGGGAAAACGGAGTCTACTTCGAGGGCTTTGTGAAGAGCAGCGACCTGCACATTTACCTGCCTT
>ERZ836829.1747-NODE-1747-length-10924-cov-3.286319_pt1 | contig 10924 bp, 8 predicted proteins | sample MGYA00519574_ERZ836829 | MGnify/ENA primary metagenome ERZ836829 (study PRJEB31850, sample SAMEA3708808) | human gut metagenome | biome: human gut; feature: human-associated habitat; material: faeces | place: China | collected 2014 ... | reverse complement strand
AAAAAGTCAATTTATGGTTAGAAAATGCTAACATTTTTGTGGACATGAAAAAGGAGTTATGGTATAAAAATAAATGGTTAGAAAACGCTAACACAATAGCGTATATATAAAGAGGAGGAAGGAAATGGCAAATCAGAGATTGATGAAAAAAGTTGCACCAGTTGTTTTAAGTGCAGCGGTCGCAATGACAAGTATGCCGGCAACAGCTTTTGCAGCAGATTTTTCTGATACAGAAGTTACTGTAGCAGAGGAAAGTGCTGATATTGAAGAAGCAAGTGCAGAAGCTGCGGACACAGATGTTGTGGAAGATACAGATGTAGACGTTGAAGAAGCAGCAGAGGACGTGACAGAGGATGAAGAAACATCTGATGAAGAACTCTTCAGCGCAGAGGTCAGTGAAGATGAATTTGCTGATGAGGCTGGAGATGGACAGACAGAAGGCGAAGCATATGTCCTCATGAACATTCCTTATGACGATTTTTATAAGGCAGAATTAAAGAATAATGATGTGAAAGTTGATACATTCACATCTGCAACAAAACAGAAGACAAGATCCAGTCTTGCAAAAGGCTCTTATCACGTAAATTCAGATGGAAGCGATATCACTGGTGTGACTTTTCCTGTGAAAGTATCTGATATTTCAGTATTGAAGGACAAAAAACAGATTAAAGATAATGCTTCAGTGAGTATCACAACAGCTATAAAGGGAAAAGAAACTACTACAGAATACAAAGGAAAAGATGCTCTTTTTGAAAGCGACTCATATTCCTATTATGTTCTTTCTGAGGAACCATCCTACTACAAAGAACTGACAGTCGGTGAAGATGGAAGTTTTACATTCAGTGCCATTGAAGGTAAATCAGCAGCACCGGAGACAAAACAGGTGCAGGCTGAATTCAAAACAAAATCCAACCATGGTGACTACCAGCTGAAGTTTGATAAGACTGAATTCAAAAGCATTATCAATATAGATACTGACACAGTGTATGGTGCAGTTATTAATACAACAGACGGAACAACCTATGGTCTCTGCCATCAGGAAAATATCTGGAAAGGATATGAGTTGGCATGGAGTACAGGATATACAACAGAAAGTAATGGATGCCATCTCAACTCTGAACATTTTGAGTCTATGATCGGAAAGACAATTGACAGCGTAACATATTATGCAAGTAATGGCATTTATACATTAGATATTGCAGATGTAAAGGTTCTGGCCAAAAACAGCTATGTGTACGCAGGACTCACCTGGGGTGAATACTGGAGTCAGGAGAGTGTGACCGCAGCGGGAAACGTAAGCGGATCTGATGAAAAAGACTCTCATAATGAATCTGATACAGGCGCATTTGATGCAGTAACAAGAGCTACAACAAATCATGGCCTTCACAGAGGAAGCTATCAGTGCATGGCAACAATTTATACAACAGAAGGCAATGCATATCAGTTATCTTACTGGAAGAGCAGTACAGAACCGGTTCTTGCAGATGGAACAGTTGCAATCTGGACTCCGGCAGACAGAAAGACTGGTACTCCGGCATCTATTCAGGTAAATGGCGGAGCGAAAGAAAGCCTTGATCATTATGCAGTAACAGGTATTAAATATGTCCCTGTACAGGTAAAAGCTGAAGATTATGCAGATTTTGCAGCAAAATATCCGGTAGTAAAAAATGGTGAAATACTTGTTGGTGGTTTCTCTGAAAACAATCTGAAAGCATACAGCGAGACTGCAAATGTAACAGTAAACACAAATGGACTGAAAACAGTAACTAAGAATGAAGATGGAAGCTTCTCTTTCAGTGCAAGAAAAACAGGAACAGAATCCGGTATTCAGGGAACTGATCTCAAAGTTGCAACTGGAATTAAGCCAGAGGTTAAAACAGCAAGTGGATCTTATGGAGAATTCCTTCGTGTGGATCTGAATGGTAATTATGGCGGTCTTGGTGCTGCAATGCAGGCAGTTAAATGGGATTACTATGGAAATGGTAATACAGTACTTGCAACATATGGTACGAAATTTGCTGCTGATAACTGGATGCATAAAATGATGGGAATTCAGCTTGGTCTGACACATTCTGTAAGATGCCAGCTTCCGGCAGGAACAGATGGAACAGGTCACTGGAAATTGACTGTTTATGCAATGGGATATCAGGACTATACATTTGAGTTTGATGCAACAGCTACCAATATTGTGACTCCAACAGATCCGTCCACAATTGATACAACAGCACTGAAAGCAGCACTTGAAAAAGTAAAAGCTCTCAATAAGGATGATTATACAGAGGAATCCTGGAAGAAAGTAGAAGATGAAGCTACTGAAACACAGGAAATGCTGAAAGAAATTGAGGCAGCAATTAAGAATAAGACAACAGTTGCATTCAGCCAGGCTGCAGTAGATGAGCAGGTTAATGAGCATCTGACAGCAGCAATCAATGGACTTGTGAAGAAAGAAAAACCTGTAGAGCCGGTAGTGACACCAGATGTTAAACCAACAGTAACACCAGGTAAAAATGAAATCAAGCCAACTGCAACTCCAACACCAGTGGTTAAGCCTGGTATCACTGCAAAAGTCTCACAGGTTTATGTCGGAAAGAAAGCTACAATCAAAGTTACCAAAACTAAGGTAACAGGAAAAGTTACTTTCAAATCCAGCAATAAGAAAGTTGCAACAGTCAACAGTAAGGGTGTTATCACAGGTAAGAAAGCTGGAAAAGCTGTTATTACTGTAAAAGTTGGTAAATACACCAAGAAATTAACTGTTAAAGTTAAGAAACCTTCCTTCAAGCTTGCAAAATCTTCTGTAAAGCTGAAAAAAGGTAAGAAAACAACGATTAGAGTAAAAGCAGCACCGGTATCTAAAGTTACATACAAGACCAGCAACAAGAAAGTTGCAACAGTTAACAGCAAAGGTGTTGTAACAGCTAAGAAGAAAGGAACAGCAAAGATTACTGTTAAATGCAATGGAATTACAAGGACATTCAAAGTAACAGTAAAATAATTCCTTTATAAAATACACATACAAAAGAACGGGGGCCGTTTATAACTGCCCCTTCTTTTGTATGTTAAGGGGTAGATTATATGTACAAAAAGAATCTTATGAAACTTCTTCCGGCAGTTGCTGTAATTATTGCGATCGCAGCAGCTGGATTTCAGCAGGACAGTGAAGTGAAAAGTACAAAAACAGTTCAGGCAGCTGAGAATGAACTGATAAAATCAGATGAACTTACGAGTCTGCTGACAACTGCATATTTTAATGACGGAGGAATGAAGGATACGGATGAGGCAGACAGCAGCATTCTGAAAACAAAGAAAAGTAAATCCAAAATAAAAAAAGCGGGAATTACGACAGGAAAAACAAAAGCACTTCCGAAAAAGTCAGCAGCAGCTTCTGGGCAGGGGCAGGGAACGACCACGACACCTACAACTTCTGTTCCAAAGGGCGGATATAAAGATGGGATTTATCAGGGAAGTGGAACTGGATTTGGTGGAACGATCACTGTTCAGGTAACGATTTCCGGAGGAAAGATTGCTTCTATAGAAATACTGAGTGCTGCTGGTGAAACAGGCTCTTATTTTGCATCAGCCAAAGGCGTGATCAGCAAGATGATTTCCGGTCAGACTCCAAATGTCGATGCAGTAAGCGGCGCAACCTATTCCTCAAATGGAATCATCCAGGCAGTTCAGAATGCACTGTCAAAGGCCGGAAAAGGAAAAGCTGCAAAGACAACGAAAAAGACGACAAAGAAGAATACCAATACTTCAAATAAAACAACGACACCGGTTGAAATCACAAAACCGTCCGGAGAGGTAACTTATAAAGATGGAATGTATACTGCAGAAGCAGAAGGATTTGACGGTCCGATAAAAGTTACTGTTACGATTAAAGACGGAAAGATAACCGCAATCACAAATACGAACACTGATACAAAAGAATATTTTAATAAGGCATGGAATAGTATTCAGCCGAAGATTCTTGAGAAGCAGGCAGTGTATGGTGTGGACACCGTAATCGGAGCAACGTTTTCTTCAAATGGTATTCTCAAGGCGGTACAGAAAGCCCTGGAACAGGCTTCGGTAAATGTGACACCGGCACCAGAAGTGATGGTAAGTCCAACTCCGGTACCGACAACCGCTCCAGCACCGGTTATACCGGACACTCCGAAGGTTTTATATAATGACGGAACGTATACGGGTACTGGAATTGGATATGGTGGAAAGATAAATATCAGTGTAACAATTAAAGATGGAATAATTACGGAAGTATCTCAGACCAATGAAGGAGAAACACCAAGATATTTCAGAAATGCATGGAATGTAATACAGCCGGCAATTATTGCAAAACAAAGCACAGATGGCATTGATACTGTATCAGGAGCAACATATTCTTCTGAGGGAATTCTGTATGGAGCAAAATCAGCTTTAGAGCAGGCTTTAAAAACTTCAGATATAACAGCGACACCAACTCCGAATCCAACAGCAACACCGGAACCAACGGCAGCACCGGAACCAACGGCAGCACCGGAACCAACGGCAACACCGGAACCAACAGCAACACCGGAACCAACAGCAACACCGGAACCAACGGCAGCACCAGAGCCAACAACAGCACCCGGAGCCGGGTATAAAGATGGAAGTTATACGGGAACAGGAGAAGGATTCAATGGTCAGGTAACTGTTACGATTAATGTATCAGGGGGAAATATTGTGTCAGCCGGATATGATGGGGAAGATGATGAACCGGAATTTTCAAATGCATGGAATGGCATTTATAATCAGATCATGGGAAAACAGTCTGCCGATGGAATAGATACAGTGACAGATGCTACATATTCTTCAAATGGACTGATTCAGGCATTTCAGAGTGCTATCAGCCAGGCAAAATAATAAATGTTCGATAGTGAAAAAGAAAACTTGAAAATATAAGGAGTCTGAAAGGAAAACTTTAGATGAAATACCAGAATTTTATTATGAGAATTTTGTGTCTTCTGTTGATTCTTGCCGCTGTAGTAGGATATAATTCTATGCAGAAAAAAGATACGCAGGCACAGGAATCACAGGAGATTACGGCACTCACAAAGCGTGTGGAGAAGCTGGAAGAACAGAATACGGAGATACTCTCTGCTCTGGAAGAGGCTGCTAAGAATCAGGAAGCAGCGATCGCACAGGCACAGAGGGATGCAAAAGACAAAGATGATGCTGCAAAAGAGGATGCGGAGGGAGCTGACGCTGCAGATACAGAAGAGTCTGATGATTCGGAAAATGTATACAAAGATGGTACGTATACCGGTTCTGCACAGGGATTTGGAGGTGCGATCACCGTACAGGTCACACTTGCAAATGATGAGATCACAGATATTCAGGTGACAAGTGCACCGGGTGAGGATTCCGCTTATCTTTCGCAGGGAGAGGGCGTGATTAGTTCCATCATTTCTGCGCAGAGTACGGATGTGGATACGGTATCAGGTGCGACATTCAGCTCTACAGGTATTATCAATGCAGTTGTAGATGCTCTTGGAAAGGCGGAGAACTGATGAAAAAGAGGCAGAGAAAGGTCCGTCTGATCCGGGCTGCCATACAGCTTGTATTTTTTATCTTTTATCCGGCGCTTTTTTCAACGGCATTTGCGGGCGTGAAATCTATTTTTCAGGCAATTGCAGCACACCAGCAGATTGCCTGGAACTCATTTCTTGATGTGACAGGATTACTTCTTCTGGTTACGATTTTGTTTGGCAGACATTTCTGCGGATATGCATGTGCATTCGGTTCATTGGGAGATGCCATGTATGAACTGACTGTTTTTATCAGACAGAAAGTATTTCATAAAAAGGGAAGACATGGTTATCCGGAAAAAGCAGTCAGAATTCTTCAGAAGGTGAAATATGTGCTTCTGGCATTTCTTCTGCTTTCCATCCTGACCGGATGGTATGCATCCCTTCAGGGGATGAGCCCGTGGGATGTCTTTTCCATGCTGACAGCAAGAAAACTTCCAAATGCTTCTTATAAGATTGGAATTATCCTGCTGGTGCTGATCCTGATCGGAATGTGTACACAGGAAAGATTTTTCTGTCAGTTCCTTTGTCCAATGGGAGCAGTTTTTGCAATGATGCCGATCCTTCCGTCTGCACTGTTTAACAGAAACAGGGAGAAATGCCCTTCAAAATGCGGACTGTGCAGGAAGAGATGCCCTGCACATCTGGAGATTGACGGAGATACACCGCTTTCAGGGGAATGTATCTGCTGTCATGCCTGCCAGGTGACCTGCCCACGTAAAAATATTCAGATTGGCCCGGTAAAAGAGCGGGAAATGGTGAAAGAATGAAGATAAAAAAGAAGTCAGCTGTCATGCTGTGCGGAGTTTTCTGCACGGCATTGACAGCAGTTCCGGTACTGGCGGATATAGAGGTACAGAAATATACAAATACGGATTTTGCAATGGATACAGTTGTGTCTGAAACATTGTATACAACAGGAGATGACCTGAATACTGCAATTGGTCAGAAGATACGGGATATTGAGACAGAGTATCTTTCCTGGACGGATGAGGATTCTCAGATCGCGAAACTGAATGCAGCATCGGGAGAAACAACGGAAGTTTCAGATGAGCTTGCCGGCTATTTGGAAAAAATATTTCAGCTTGCGAAGGATTCGAATGGAGCTTTTGATCCAACGATTGGAAAGATCATTCGTCTCTGGGATATTACAGGAGAAAATCCTCATGTCCCGGAGCAGTCAGAGCTGGATGAACTTCTGAAAGATGTGGGATACCAGAAAGTATCTCTGGATGGCGATAAGGTAACGCTGGAAAAAGGAGCTACTCTGGATCTGGGAGCAACCGGAAAAGGAATTGGCTGTGATGTAGTTTCTGATTTTCTGAAGACACAGGAAGATGTGTCAGGAATGATCCTGAACCTTGGCGGTAGCAGTGTTATGGCTTACGGCGAGAAACCGGATGGTTCTGACTGGAAAGTTGCTGTGACTGATCCGCGTGATGTCGAAGGCGATTATCTTGGTGCGATCACACTGGAAGGTGGAGAATTCCTTTCGACTTCCGGTGACTATGAAAAATATTTTATGGAAGATGGTAAGAGATATCATCATATCCTTGATCCGAAGACAGGATATCCGGTGTGGAATGGTCTGGACTCTGTGACGGTTGTCTGTGACAGCGGACTTCTGGCAGATGGACTTTCTACAGCATGTTTTGTACTTGGAATGGATGATGCATTAGAATTGCTTGAGAAATATAATGCGGAGGCAGTCTTTGTAGATGAGGATAAGAACGTGTATCTGACGTCCGGGATGAAAGACCGTTTTGAATTGATGAAGAATACCTATACAGTGAAAGAGGCAGAATAAAAAAACAACGAAATTGTCTTCGGACGATTTCGTTGTTTTTACGTTACAGTAAATGACTTATATCAGATGTGAGATGACTCTCACCTCTGCAGGTGGTGAGCAACAAAATTATATCAGTGGCGGGCATTTTTGAAAAATTAAAAGTGGATACGTTTCAAAACTTCATTAGTCAGTGTTCCAATCAGTAATCCGGTAATGACACCGGAGATCAGCAGTGCCGGTGCATAGTAGATCAGACCGGACGTCATGGTGATCAGACAGGCAATCAAAAGCTGACCAATATTATGGGAGACACCGCCGGCAACACTGATACCGAGGATGCTGAAGTCGGATTTTTTTTTCATAACCGTCATGACGGTGAGGCTTAAAGCTGCACCGGCCAGACTGTACAGAATACTGAAAAGATTTCCGAACATGAATCCGATGATAAAGATACGGATGACAGAAACAAGGGCGGCTTCTTTCCAGGTATATTTTTCAAGGATAAACAGGACTGCAAGATTGGCCAGCCCGAGTTTCATTCCCGGAATTCCGGCAAAAAAGGGAATCAGTGATTCCACATAGCCAAAGATGATTGCTACTGCGGCAAAAAGCCCGAGATTGGCAAGTTTTTTCTGATTCATGGCAGGTTCCTTTCAGGGAGAATTCTCCCGGAATGATGATAAAGTTTCAGACAGCAGTATCGAATTCAGGGGAATCTTCATTGAGGGATTCTCCTTTTTCGCCTTCAATCACAACTTTATTCGGCAGACAGACAATCGTTCCACCGGTACTGTCAACTGCTTTCTGTTTCATACAGAGGTGGTCCGGGCAGTCGGCTTCGGTCATTTTGACCTCGCCGTTTTTTATTTCGCATACATTGGTGCCGTTTATTTTGATCACCTGATCTTTCCCAAGGGAATAGGTGCCGTATTCCTCGCCGTTTACGGTAATTCGAATACTTCCGTAATTCCCGCGGCGGGTGAGATACATGCCACCCCAGAGGAGCAGGGCAAACACCACGATGCCAATAATAAAAGTCAGTTCTTTTTTCTTCAATTTCAATACCTCAGTCAAAAAAGTATGTTCATAAGATGCGTAGAAGGTTGAGTTTATGGTTTCTTTTGAACTTACAGATACGCAGATTATCATAGCATATCGAAGATTGATTGACAAGCGCAAGTTAGAAATAACAAACAAATGCACGGGGATTCGTCATGGACATACTTTATTTAAGAAATATTCATTGTTTTCCCCGGTGGAAAGTGGTAAAATAGTAAGGATTTCTTAAATAGGACAAATACGATGATTTCGTATATAAGCGATCAATAAATACAGAAACAGGAGCAGGCTATGAATTTATTCCAAAAAGTATTCGGGACAAGAAGTGAGCATGAAGTAAAACGTATCATGCCGCTTGTGGAGAAAACAGAATCACTCCGCCCGGAAATGCAGAAATTAACAGATGAACAGTTAAGAGACAAGACCAGAGAATTCAAGAAGCGTCTGAGTGAAGGTGAGACACTGGATGACCTTCTTCCGGAGGCTTTTGCGGTTGTACGTGAAGGTGCCAAACGAGTTCTTGGTATGGAACATTACCGTGTACAGATCATCGGTGGTATCATTCTTCATCAGGGCCGTATCGCAGAGATGAAGACCGGTGAAGGTAAAACCCTTGTTTCTACACTTCCGGCATATCTGAATGCACTGGAGGGTAAAGGCGTTCATATCGTAACAGTCAACGACTACCTGGCAAAACGAGATGCTGAGTGGATGGGTAAGGTTCATGAGTTCCTTGGACTGACAGTAGGTGTTGTCCTGAATGATATGAAACCAGAAGAGCGCCGTGCAGCATACGGATGCGATATCACATATGTAACAAACAACGAACTGGGATTTGATTATCTTCGTGACAATATGGTCATCTATAAAGAACAGCTGGTACAAAGAGATCTGCACTACTGTATCATCGATGAGATCGACTCCGTCCTGATTGACGAGGCACGTACACCTCTTATCATTTCCGGACAGAGCGGTAAGTCCACCAAGCTTTATGAAGTATGCGATATCCTTGCACAGCAGCTGGAACGTGGTGAAGCCAGCCATGAGATGACAAAGATGGCAGCCATCATGGGTGAAGAGGTTGTTGAGACCGGTGACTTCGTAGTAAATGAAAAAGATAAGATCGTCAATCTTACTGAACAGGGTGTGAAGAAGGTTGAGAAATTCTTCAATATTGAAAACCTGGCAGATCCGGAGAACCTGGAAATCCAGCATAACATCACACTGGCACTTCGTGCACATAATCTGATGCACAAAGACCAGGATTATGTTGTAAAAGATGACGAGATTCTGATCGTTGATGAATTTACCGGACGTATCATGCCGGGACGTCGTTATTCTGACGGACTTCATCAGGCAATCGAAGCAAAAGAACATGTTAAGGTCAAAAGAGAGAGTAAAACGCTTGCGACGATCACATTCCAGAACTTCTTTAATAAATATGACAAGAAGGGCGGTATGACCGGTACAGCACTTACAGAAGAAAAAGAATTCCGTGATATCTACGGAATGGACGTTGTAGAGATCCCTACCAACAGACCAGTACAGCGTATAGACCTCGAAGATGCGGTATATATGACAAAAAAAGAAAAATTCAATGCAGTTGTTGAGGCTGTTAAAGAAGCTCATGCGAAACAGCAGCCGGTTCTGGTTGGTACGATTACCATTGAAACATCCGAACTTCTCAGCAAGATGCTCCGTCGTGAAGGTATTGCGCATAACGTACTGAATGCGAAGTTCCATGAACTGGAGGCTGAGATCGTTGCACAGGCCGGACAGGCAGGAGCTGTTACAATTGCTACCAACATGGCAGGTCGTGGTACGGATATCAAGCTTGACGATGTGGCAAGAGAAGCCGGTGGTCTGAAGATCATTGGTACAGAACGTCATGAGTCCAGACGTATTGATAACCAGCTGCGTGGACGTTCCGGACGTCAGGGAGATCCGGGTGAATCCCGTTTCTATATCTCTCTGGAAGATGATCTGATGCGTCTGTTCGGTTCTGAGAGACTGATGAAGATCTTTACATCCCTTGGTGTTGCAGAGAATGAACAGGTTGAGCACAAGATGCTTTCCAATGCAATTGAGAAAGCTCAGGAGAAGATTGAGTTTAACAACTTTGGTATCCGTAAGAATCTTCTTGATTATGACCAGGTAAACAATGAACAGCGTGAGATCATTTACAAAGAACGTCGTCAGGTTCTCGACGGTGAGAATATGCGTGAAGCAATCTATAAGATGATCCAGGATACAGTGGATACTTATGTTGATATGTGTTTCTCTGATGATGTAGATTCCGAAGAATGGGATCTGAATGAATTTAACGGTGTTCTTACTCCGATCATTCCAGTCAGACCGCTTACAGCTGAGAGTGTAAAAGGCAAGAAACGCGATGAGATCAGACATGAACTGAAAGAAGAGGCAGTGAAGCTCTATGAAGAAAAAGAAGCAGAGTTCCCGGAACCGGAGCAGCTTCGTGAATTAGAGCGAGTTGTACTTCTGAAATGCATTGACAGCAAGTGGATGGATC
>ERZ836829.1745-NODE-1745-length-10938-cov-2.827345_pt1 | contig 10938 bp, 6 predicted proteins | sample MGYA00519574_ERZ836829 | MGnify/ENA primary metagenome ERZ836829 (study PRJEB31850, sample SAMEA3708808) | human gut metagenome | biome: human gut; feature: human-associated habitat; material: faeces | place: China | collected 2014 ... | reverse complement strand
CATGGTACGGCGGAGAAATGAAGAAAGGTATGTTCTCTATGATGAACTACTTCCTGCCACTGAAAGGTATCGCAGCTATGCACTGCTCCGCTAACACAGACCTCAACGGAGAAAACACAGCAATCTTCTTCGGACTTTCCGGAACAGGTAAAACAACTCTTTCCACAGACCCGAAACGTCTCCTGATCGGTGATGACGAACACGGCTGGGATGACAACGGCGTATTCAACTTCGAAGGTGGATGCTACGCTAAAGTTATCAACCTTGACAAAGAATCTGAGCCAGACATCTACAATGCAATCAAACGTAACGCTCTTCTTGAGAACGTAACTGTTGATGCAAACGGAAAGATTGATTTCGCTGATAAGAGCGTTACAGAAAACACACGTGTTTCCTACCCGATCGACCACATCGAAAAAATCGTTCGCCCGATTTCTTCTGCACCGGCAGCTAAAAACGTTATCTTCCTGTCCGCAGATGCATTTGGTGTACTTCCGCCAGTATCTATCCTGACAGAAGCTCAGACACAGTATTACTTCCTGTCTGGATTTACAGCAAAACTTGCTGGTACAGAGCGTGGAATCACAGAGCCTACACCTACATTCTCAGCTTGCTTCGGACAGGCATTCTTAGAGCTGCATCCTACAAAATATGCAGAAGAGCTTGTTAAGAAGATGGAGAAGAGTGGAGCAAAGGCTTACCTTGTAAATACAGGATGGAATGGAACCGGAAAACGTATCTCCATCAAAGATACTCGTGGTATCATCGATGCTATCCTTAACGGAGATATCAACAACGCTCCTACTAAGACAATTCCTTACTTCAACTTCGAAGTTCCAACAGAACTGACAGGTGTTGACACAGGAATTCTTGACCCACGTGACACATATGCAGACGCTGCTCAGTGGGAAGAAAAAGCTAAAGATCTTGCTGCAAGATTCATCAAGAACTTTGCTAAATATGAAGGAAATGAAGCTGGTAAAGCACTTGTTGCTGCTGGTCCTCAGTTATAATTTCATAACAAATAGCAAAACCCAAGGGGCTGCCGTTTAACGACAGCCCCATACTTTTATCTAAACGCTTTATATCTATCCCCCAAACTACTACGAAACGAGATGATGAAACATGAGTTGGTATAACGAAGCTATTTTTTATCACATTTATCCACTTGGCCTTACCGGTGCTCCCAAACAGAATGAGTACACAGAACCGGTACATCGCCTGAACACTCTTCTTCCATGGATCGACCATATCAAAGAAATCGGATGCACAGCCCTGTATATCGGACCGCTCTTCGAAAGTGTCGGCCATGGCTATGAGACAACAGATTACAAGAAACTGGACTCCCGTCTTGGAACAAACGAAGATCTGACTGCTTTTGTAAAAGCCTGTCATGACAAAAAAATCAAAGTAATTTTTGATGGTGTATTCAATCATACCGGACGCGATTTCTTTGCATTCAAAGATATTCAGCAGAATCGTGAAAATTCCAGATATCTGAACTGGTATTGTAATGTAAATTTCTGGGGAAACAATGAATACAACGATGGATTTTCCTATGATAACTGGGGTGGATACAATCTGCTTGTCAAATTAAACCAGAGAAATCCAGAAGTTCAGGATTATATCTGTGATGTGATCCGTTACTGGGTTTCTGAGTTTGATGTAGACGGAATCCGTCTGGATGCTGCCGATGTACTGGATTTTGATTTCATGCGTGCGCTCCGCCATACTGCAGAAGAAGTCAAACCGGATTTCTGGCTGATGGGCGAAGTAATTCATGGAGATTACAGTCGCTGGGTAAATGGAGAGACTCTGCACAGTGTTACAAACTATGCTCTGCACAAAGCACTTTATAGCGGACATAATGATCACAACTATTTCGAGATCGCCCATACGGTGAAATATCTCCAGAATATGGGGAATCTGGATCTTTATAATTTCGTTGATAACCACGATGTAGAAAGAATCTATACAAAACTATCCAATAAAGCGCACTTTACTCCGGTTCATATTCTGCTCTATACCCTTCCGGGCATTCCAAGTATTTATTATGGTTCTGAGTTTGGAATCGAAGGACGTAAAGAACGCTCTTCCGATGACAGTCTGAGACCGGCACTGAATATCACCGATTATAAGGATGCTGTTACTTCTAATCCATGCACTGCACTTATCACCGCCCTCGGTAAGATCAGACAGCATACACCTGCATTAAGCTATGGAAGCTACACAGAACTGCAACTTACCAACCGTCAATATGCATTTGCCCGTGATCTGGATAATATGCGTGTAATCATAACGGTCAACAACGACGACAACGATGCTTGGATGAATCTTCCTGCCGGAAACGCTGCAGAATACGTTGGCACTCTGACTGGTCAGAAGGTTGCTGTCGAAGGTGGATGCATCAATGTATGCGTAGGAGCAAACAGTGGCGAAATCTGGGTACCAACAGAAGATACATCTGTCCCTGAAACATTTTCTGAAAACAAGGACTCTATCGTTGAAGAAACACCTGTTACTCAGGAAGAAGTCAAAAACGAAGGCTCTGCAGAAACCAAAACAGCCCCAGCTTCCTCTATACCGGAAGCTGCAAGTACAAAAGAAGACACCGATAGAACTCCTGCTTCTGCTGAAAAAGAGCCTGTCAATTTCGATTCGAACAAAGCTCCGGAAGATATGTCCATCGAAGAGCTCCAGGCTGGCATCCTCGCAAAGATGGCAACCAACGGTTCTGTCACCGATCAGATGAAGAAAACAGTTTACGACAATATCTGGCACGATTCTCTGGTCAACTGGATCAAAAGCTTCCGCTGATCCATATTATAAAAAACATACTGCATCGCAAATCGACAATTCTTTCTTAAGCGATGCAAAAAAGAGGAGTATCTCACACAATTTTCGTGTGATTACTCCTCTTTTCTTTTATATTGCTCTGTTATGCACATTCCCCGTCAGTCTCTGTCGCAATTCTCCACCGAGCATCGTCACAAATACACTTACCGCAAATACAGAAATGCATCTGTCCAGATAATCCGTCAGAAACTGTACTGCAAAGATACTTCCGGTCAGTCCAAGCGGTGTTCTGGAAAGATCCTGATGAGGTCACACCTCCAAATAATACTGCATTGATCACAGAACTTACAATCGTTCCCGGTACAGTGATCAGTACTGCAGCAAACAGCACTTTTACTTTCTTTACGGATAACTTACGAAAAACAAGTCCACTCATGATACCTGTGATCATACCCACAGGTGCAAAATATAACGAATAGATATCCACTGTCATACCCATAAAAATTCCACTGATCAGGTTCGGCAGCATACCAAACCACGGTCCCAGAACTCCACCTGTCGGAATAGTTCCAATGCTGTCCAGATAAACCGGCAGTTTCATAAAGAGTGCAATCTGTCCCCCGACAATATTGATTCCTACTGCCAGTGCCACCAGACAGATCTGGTAAACATTGATCTTGTTTTCTGAATAATCTTTTTTGTTTCTTTTCATTGTTATCTTCATTCTGTCACCTCTTTACAGCTCATGCAGAAGTTTAAATTCATCCTTCTTCCATCTGCTTCCATCATTTTTTCTGAGTACACGTTCCATAAAGAATGCAAAAAATCTTTCAGAATCTGTTTCTGTAAGAATCCTGCTATTCGGTTCTTTTCCAGAAGTTCATAGAATCTACAACAGTCTGACCACGACAAACTCCGTCAGTTGCAACGACTGTAAAGCTATCAAATCCATCGCACATGGATCGGTCAATAAAATATGCCACTGCCAGTGGATCATTGATCACGCAACCAATAATCCCCTCCTGTTCCCAGTGAAAATCCATATAAAATCCTGTGATCTTACGAATAAATTCTCCCATCTCCGGATCCAGGCGGCACATATATTCCAGCCTGTTCGGTGTCAGAACAATTTCACGCGTTACATCCAGTCCAATCATATGAATCTTGCTTCCTGCCTTTGCAAAAAGATCATACACAACGGCAGCTGCATCCGGATCACACCAGTAATTATACTCAGCTACCGGCGAACAATTTCCATGACTCTTGAAACTTCCTCCCATGGATACCATCTCTTCTGCATTAGCGATCAGTTCCGGCTTTCTCGAAAATACTTTTGCTAGATTCGTCATCGGGCCAAGTGCGATAATGGATATTTTTTCTCTCTCCAGAAGTTCTGTCAGAAAATCAACTGCATTCTTCTTCTCATATTCACCTTCCACTTCCGGAAAAAAGCTTTCTCCAAGTCCATCCATCCCATGGGTATCCCTCGCATCAATATATTCTTCCCGGAGCGGAACTTCTTCTCCAATATAGATTGGAATATCCATTCTGCCAAGCTGCTTCAGAACCTTTCGTGCATTAGCCGCCCCCATATCAGATGGCACATTACCTGATACTGTTGTGATTGCCAGAATATCAAGTTCCGGAGAATTTGCAGCAAGCATGATTGCAAGTGCATCGTCAATTCCCGGATCACAGTCTATAATAATTTTACGCATAAAAAAACTTCCAACCTTTCCTTCTTCCAGGTGATTTTTATAAAAATCCTCCACAGAAAAAGGTATCGACGATCGGAAGATACCTGCATGACCTAGTTTTTTATACTGGGAGGGTTTCGAACCAGTTATGAAATTTATAAAACATTTCATAAAAATCTACTTATGAAACTTTTTGTAGTATAACAAAAAGGACTCCGGAATGCAAGTATATTTTTACATTCCGGAGTAAAATTTTAGTTACTGTGTATGAAATAAGTATTTACCGATTTTATTCAAATAACTTCTTCACCATATCCGCGTCAAAAATCACAGAAGATACATGATTTACTTCAATCTGATACAGAGCATTTGCAGCAATGTGTGCTGCCGCCTGTTCCAGATCACGGATACCGGTCGTATCAGCAAACTGATCGATCACTGCATCAAGTCCATCCGGAGCCACTACGCACTCTTCTTCTTTGAGGCTCATGCGTTTTAATACTTTCGGAAGTGCAAATTTGGAGAAAATAACTTTCTTTTCTTCTGCTGTGTAATCCGGAAGTTCAATGACCGCAAAGCGGGACATTAACGGAGCACTGATCTGTGCTTTGTCGTTGGCTGTCGCAATCGGATAAACACCGACAGTCGGAACCATACATTCCATATAGTTATCTGTAAATCCAAGGTTATCAAGGAGTGTCAGAAGTACATCCGCCGGATTACCATTTCCCTTGCCATTGGTTGCCTTATCCAGCTCATTGATAATAAATACAAGATTGGACTCGCCTGCCATGGAAAATGCTTCCATAATGATTCCAGGCTTTGCATTGGCATAGACACGGGAACTTCCGGTAAGCTGCTCCGGATCATTAATGGAACTCATATCCAATGTTGTCCACGGAAGTTTCAGGATACGTGCAACTGCATAAGCAATCTGGGATTTGCCGGTTCCTGCCGGACCAACCAGAAGCAGCCCGTATGCTGGAAGTGTATGCGTACGGTTAATCTGAATGATCGTCTCAATGATTCTCTGTTTTACTTTTTCCATTCCATAGAGTTCTTCATCCAGAATACGGCGCGCCTCTACTGGATCAATGGATTCAAAATAGTTATTTTTCCACTGAATATTCATCATAATGGACAGTGCTCTCTGTGCATGTCTGCGTTCTTCCTGCGACACCTCATGAGATCTCGCAACAGCAAGGTTTCTTCTTGCCCAGAGACGGATATTATCCGGCATGGTCCTTCCTGCACAGGTCATAAAATCCGTGATGCTCTGAATACTGGTCAACTTCATATCATCGCCGTCTTCATCTTCCTCATCTCCATCCGGAAGCTCTGCCGGTGCATTACTTGCCAGAAGACGTTCGATCATAAACTGCAGGAATCCATCTTCTGCTGAAAGTTTTCCGGCTCCCCCAAACGCAGTTTCACGAATCTTATAGATTGCATATCCATCTTCTGTATTCTGTCCAGATAATCGTACACTAATATGGTTTTCGCCCAGCCATTTTACGAGGCTCACAAAACGTGCATCAATTTTGAGAATATCTGCCGGGAAAACACCGTCCTGTTCTTTGAATTCAAAAGAAGATTTCTGGTTTGGATTGGAAAAGACACCACAGGAATGATGCTTCCACTGACGACTTTTATTATCAATGATCAGGATCGGTTTCTCCGGTGACGGTACTTTTTCATTCGCCTGGAACGTCGTATAAGTACATTCCGGATCTTTCTTTTCTGTTTTGCTGTTGCTGAAATCAAATACTGGCATAATAAACTGCTACTCCTCTTTTATTGTTTGTATTGTTGCAATGATTACCATGAATCTGTAATCACTTATCTGTCTTTAATTCTGATAAAACTCACCGCTGCACACATTATAGATTCCCCGTGGAGTAACGCGTATCTCTGGAATGACCGGCAGAGCCATAAAGGACAGAGTGATAAATGGCGCCATAGCATCCGGCACACCCATCTCGTGTGCCTTGCGGATCATTCGTTCCAGTTTTCTATGACTGTACTGAAAACCTGCATCACTCATCAGTCCCATTATCGGAAGTTCCAGTGTATCATATACATGATGATCTGCAACCAGTGTATAACCGCCCTGCGTACGGATCAGTTCCTGTACAGCAAGATACATATCTTCATCATTGTCACCAATTACAATGATATTGTGAGAATCATGGGATACACTTGACGCAATTGCGCCACCCTGAATACCAAATCCACTCACAACACCGACACCTGTTTTTCCAGTTGCTTTGTGCCTTTCAACCACCGCAATCTTCTGATACTGTTCATCTGCGGTGAATACTCCCATTTCATGAAGTATCTGTACATTTTTACGGACAGTTGTAATTTCACCTTCCTGCATTCCGACTACATTGAATATACCATCCGGAGATTCCAGCCGCAAGTCTTCCTTTGAAAATTTTCCAACATGAACTGTATTTTTCAGTTCTGATGGACATTCTTTTACAATGATCTCTCCGTCCTGATCAATTTTTCTGCCCTTATAGTAAACATCCTGGATCGTCATCTTTTCAAGATCATCCACAACAAGCAGATCTGCCTGATATCCAGGTGCAATCGCCCCAAGATGTGTTAATCCATAACACTTTGCAGAATTGATGGTTGCCATACAGATTGCATCTACCGGATTCAATCCAAGTCCGATAGCCTTACGTACATTATGGTCGATATGACCCTCTTTTTCAATATCTTCGATATGTTTATCATCTGTACAGAAGCAGAATCCTTCTCCATTCATCTGATTCTCTACGATTCCATTCACAATTGCTTTCAGATTTCTTGCAGCACTGCCTTCACGAATATGCACGACCATGCCATTTCGACGCTCTCTCATCGCATATGCAAAGTCTGAACATTCATGATCTGTAGCAATTCCGGCCATCGCATATGCCTGCAGATCCATATCAGAAAGAAATGGTGCATGTCCATCCCTGACTTTATCACTGAACAGTTCCAGTTTCTGGTGCATGGCTTCATCACCCTTTACAACTGATATGTAGTCCATGACTTCACCCAGTCCGAGAATTCTTTTTTTTGAAAGATAAGGTTCCATATCCTGTGCAGTAAGCGTGCATCCATTATCGTCAATCGCAGTTGCCGGAACACAGGATGGCATCATAACAAAAACATTGGCATCCACGTCTTCTGTCTGATTCAAAATATAATCAATGCCCTTTAATCCGGACACATTGGCCGATTCATGTGGATCTACGATAAACGTTGTCGTTCCATGCCGGGACGCCACTGTTACCAGCTCTGCCGGAGTCACAAGTGTAGATTCCAGATGCAGATGACTGTCTATAAATCCCGGACAGACATACCTGCCGCCCAGATCTGTTTCTTCTTCACCCTGGTAGTTTCCGATTCCAACGATCATTCCATCCTGAATCGCAATATCACCTTCCAGGATCTCTCTGGTAAAAACATTCACAATACGGGCATTTTTCAGTACAAATTCTGCTTTTCTCAGTCCACGGGTTACTTTTGAACATTTCTGATATTTCTGTAACTCCATAAAGCCCACACTCCTTTTTATTACTGCCATTTACAGCAGTTCTATTTTTACCTTATTCAATTATTATCTGTGAAACTTCCGGCAGAAATTTAATCCAGCTTAATCCCGGCAAGTGCCTGCGCAAATGCATTGTTTACTGGTTCTGCTGCTTCTTTCTGCTGTTTTTTCAGATATTTCTGTACGTCTCTTTTGTTGACACCGGCTCCTTCTTTGGCTCTTCTGGCCTGGAAAGATGACAGTTTCTCTTTATATCCACATGCACATACAAATGTTTCTTCTTTGCCTTTGACCAGCATCTCCATTCGCTTGTGACATTTCGGACATCGTGCATTTGTTGTACGTGAAATCGTCTCTCTGTATCCGCATTCGCGATCCTGACATACCAGCATCTTACTGTTCTTGCCATTTACTGCAAGCATTCGTTTACCACAGTTCGGACAGATCTTATTCGTCAGATTATCATGACGGAAGGTTCCCGTTCCTGTCTTGATCTCACCAACGATCTCCTCGGTATATTCGCGAATTCCATCAAGAAAGACTTTCTGTTTCAGTTTGCCTTTGGATATATCAGACAGTTTCTTTTCCCAGTCTGCTGTCAGTTCCGGTTTCTTAAGATCTTCTGGTACAAGGTCCAGAAGCTGTTTTGCTTTGGAAGTCAGATAGATTTCATTGCCTCTCTTTTCCATAAGGAAGGTGTGGAAAATTTTTTCAATAATATCTGCTCTGGTGGCAACTGTGCCAAGTCCACCGGTTTCTCCCAGCGTCTTTGCTGCTTGTGTATCTTTTGAGGACATATATTTCACCGGATTCTCCATTGCCGCCAGAAGCGTTGCCTCAGTAAAATGTGCCGGCGGCTTGGTCTTACCTGTTGTCAGACGAACACTGTCTATCGGAAGCTTCTCTCCCTGTTTCAATACCGGAAGCTTCTGGTCTTTCAGTGTCTGCTCTTCTTCGTCATCGTCCGTGCTTCCGCCTTCGTAAACTTCTTTCCAGCCAGCACTCACAACCGTCTTGCCACTTGCCACAAAACTCTGTCCCGCTGCCTTCCCTTCCATGGAAGTCTGTTCATATTCAAATGGAGAATAAAGAACACTCAAAAATCTCCGCACAACCATATCATAGATTTTGCGCTCTTCATTTGTCATATGATCCAGCTGTACAAACTGCTCTGTCGGAATGATCGCATGATGGTCACTGACCTTTTTATCATCCACGAAACTTCCGTTTGTATGGATTGGTTTAGTAAGCAGCGCACCGGCAAGTTTTCGATATGGGCCGGTTCCACAGGCTTTCAGTCTCTCTTTGATCGTCGGGACAACATCCTTGCCGATATAACGAGAATCCGTTCTCGGATACGTAAGTACCTTATGATTCTCATATAATCTCTGCATGATATTGAGTGTTTCTTTTGCGGAAAATCCATATTTCTGGTTTGCTTCCCGCTGCAGAGTCGTCAGATCATAAAGTCCGGGAGCCATTGTTTTCTTAGGCTTTCTGTCCACAGATACAAGTTCCAGATCCGTATTGGAAATCTTCTTCTGGATCTCCTCCGCACGCTCTTTCTGAAAAGTTCGATAGCTTCCGTTCTTCGCATCTTTCCAGGTCCACTGTATTCCACCAGCCTGCAAAGTTACTCCAAAGTAATCCTCTGGTTTAAACTTACGTATTTCTTCTTCTCTTCTCGCAATGATTGCAAGTGTCGGTGTCTGTACACGCCCGCAGGAAAGCTGTGCATTATGTTTACAGGTCAGCGCTCTTGTTCCATTGATTCCAACCAGCCAGTCTGCCTCTGCTCTGGCAACTGCCGCACGATAAAGATTATCATAATCTCTGCCGTCTTTCAGATTGTGAAATCCGTCACGAATTGCTTTATCGGTTACTGAAGATATCCACAGACGGCGAATTGGTTTGTGACATCCGGACTTATCCAGAATCCAGCGGGCAACCAGTTCTCCCTCTCTTCCGGCATCGGTTGCAATGATGATATCACCGATATCTTTTCGGAACAACTGTGTCTTCACTGCCTGATATTGTTTGGAAGTCTGTCGGATAACGACAAGTTTCATTTTATCCGGCATCATCGGCAGAGTTTCCATATCCCATTTCATATATTTCTTATCATATTCTTCCGGATCTGCAAGTGTCACAAGATGTCCCAGGGCCCATGTTACAACATATTCTTTGCCCTCAAGGATTCCGTTACCCTTCTGGGTACAATGGAGTACTCTTGCAATATCCCTTGCTACAGATGGCTTCTCTGCTATTACCAATGACTTCATACTTCTGCCTCTTTCTCAGGTTATTATCCGTTGCTGTCTGTTTTCCCAGCAAGCTTTCAGTTAAATCTGCTTTGATGTGAGTATATCATATCCCAACAAAAAAAGGAAGGTATGTCACCTTCCAATCTTATATCCTACGCCACGCACTGTTTCAATCAAATCTCCGGCGCTTCCCAGCTTCTGCCTGAGTGTCCGGATATGTACATCCACAGTTCTGCTTTCACCATCAAATTCATATCCCCATATCTGATTCAGAAGCTGTGTTCTTGATAAAACCATTCCGCTGTTTTTCAGAAGCAGCACCAGCATCTCATACTCCTTCAATGTCAGATTAACAGGTTCCTGACCCACCGTCACTATATGTCTTCCCGGACACAGATACAGGTTTTCCAGATGATATTCTTCTGCGCCTTTATCCTCTGCCCGACGAAGCCGTGCCTTGATACGTGAGATCAGCTCCATCATACGAAACGGCTTCGGGATATAATCATCTGCACCGCTGTCCAGTCCCATGACTACATCATATTCTGTGCCTTTGGCCGTCAGCATGATTACCGGAATCTTGCATGTGTCCGGTCTGGTACGCAGTTTTCGTAAAATCGATATTCCGTCT
>ERZ836829.1733-NODE-1733-length-11048-cov-3.438461_pt1 | contig 11048 bp, 10 predicted proteins | sample MGYA00519574_ERZ836829 | MGnify/ENA primary metagenome ERZ836829 (study PRJEB31850, sample SAMEA3708808) | human gut metagenome | biome: human gut; feature: human-associated habitat; material: faeces | place: China | collected 2014 ... | reverse complement strand
AAACCAATCATTATTACTTCCCAAAGGGTATCCAAAAATAACCTTGCAATATTGTTTTATTTTGTTCCAATGTCTTTTGGTACTTCTATGATTATGGTTTTTAACATTTGCAGAAATGCTTTGTTGAATTTGTCCTTTCTTAGCTAAATCATACAGTCCTGAATATTTTTCGTCTTTTAAACTTGCTCTGTAAGATTTTCCTTTATCACCATGACGATTTTGATATGTAAGTCCCAACATATTTACATTATTAAAAGCGCTACCGTTTTTGGAGTCTTCTGCTAATGAATTGGTTCTTAATAAAGCTTTATATACATTATCACCATAATTTCCAGACAACATATCACTGCATAATAGAGATACTCCAATTTTTTTGGGAGCATATGTAACTGCTGCATTTACATTTAATGCACCCTTAAAAAAATTCATTGCCGGAATACTTGTTATAATCATTGCCGTCGCTAAAACTGTACTTAGAATTTTTTTACCTTTTCTCATTGTCACTAATTTGTGTTTTAACATAATCCTTTCTCCTTCCCTTTTACAATATATTTATAATTTACGTTTCTTACTAAGGTATAATTTTCTAATTAAATTATAAATTAAGTAACTATTTTCCGCATCGTACATTTTTTCAAAAAAATGGACATTTTTCTCTGTTTAATTCCATAATTTCAAAATTAATTTGAAATAAAAAATGGAAAAACATTAAAAAATGTCCATTCTATTAGTAGTACTTTTTCTACTACATTTATACAATATTCTGTTTTCTATCTTAGCATGAAATCTTTAAGCTGTTTTCTATTTGTTATATTTAATTTACTAAATACACATGTTAAATGTTGTTTTACAGTTCTTGTAGTAATATCCAAATGTTCAGCAATTTCCTTATTTGTCCATCCTCTATTAGCAAGCATTGCTATAGTAAACTCTGTGGTTGTTAAGTTATCTGCAACATCTTCATTTGTATCAGGATTATGAATTCTTCTCCAGCCGGCACTAAATTTATATGTAATATCAATTATTCTTGCATAGTCATCGGGATGTTCTTTCTTCATACAAGTCTCTATAAGTCCCTGCAAAAGTCCATGATGCTCTCCTATGCCTTCTATTAAATCATCTGGTTTTGAAATTTCCCATGCTTTCATAAAATACTCTTTTGCTTTTTCTTTTTCCATCATATTCATGCAGTCCATTGCCGCAACTAAATTTAAATATATAAAAGCTATTGGATATATTTTATCTGAAGTCATAATACATGCCTGTACTATCCCAAGTGACCTTTCATATTCTTTGTTAAGATATGTCTTATGCGCTAAAACATAAGCTCCCCACAACTGCATTCCTTTAGTAAATTCATTAAGATACTCTGACAATGGTGGAATATTTCCTACAGGTAAATGAAGCAATGTATGAGCAGCTGAAGCTACAAACACACAGCATGCACGGGTCTTTTTATCAATTTCCATTGACATTGCTTTCTCTAAATATTCTCTTAACCGATTTAATCCTATTCTAGCAGAATTTATCCTATCTAAAGATAAATTTGCAAAAGTGTATATAAGACTTGCAGAAAGTTTTAACATTATGTCTTCATGATTTAAATACATTTCTGAATATTTTACGGCTTTTTCATGCTGTCCACTAAAGTAGTAATATTCTGCATATGCCATTTCTTTTTGTGGAACATCTTCAATACTTTCTATAAACTCTAAGCATTTTCCAAGTTGAAATGAAGAGCTCATAAGTAACATCGGTATGCGTACAACCTCTTTATTTTGTGGGTTATAATCTATATGCACATTTCCTTTGTTTTCGTTTTCTTTTTTTTCTGTAAGGCCTAAAATATAATCTGCTGACACTCCAAATTCTTTTGTTAATCCAATAAGAATTTCGCTGCTTATGGTTTTAGTCTCTTCATTAACTATTCGACTAATCTGAGATGGAGTTACATTTAATCGCCTTGCCAATTCGCGCCTTGTAATTCCTTTTTCATTACATAAGGACATAATTATTTGTGCTGAAGTTTTATGTGATTCCATAGTTTTCTCTCCTTTATAAATTAACTATAGCACGTATAAAAAGCTGTTGCAAATTTGCAATTTTCCACGATTCATCGTTTAACATATATTCCTTTACTACTGATTTTCAATTTTTTTTGCTAACTCTTCCAAATATTCCCAACGATCCATTTTTTCCATCAACAGCATTTCCGCAGCTTCCTTTTCTTCCAGTAATTCTCTTAATTTTACAGAATTGGTTGCATTTTTGTTCATTTCCATATCAAGGTTTTCCAACTTTTCTTCCAGTTTTGCAATATCCTCTTCTATTGTTTCATACTCTCTTTGCTCATTGTAAGAAAATTTTAATTTTTTATTTTTATGTTTATAAGATTCCTTTTTTTCATTACCGGATAACTTGTTTTCTTTACCACTTCCCCATTTTTTTTGTTCAGGCAGACTTTGGTTACTATTAGCTAACTCTTTTTCAGCTTTCTTCTTATTAATATAGTCTGTATAACCACCTTCATACTGACTAATTACTCCATTTCCCTCAAATGCGAAAATTCTTCTCACCACTCTATCAAGAAAATATCTATCATGGGATACTGTAATTACAATGCCATCAAAACTATCCAAATAATCTTCTAATATTGTCATTGTTTCAATATCTAAATCATTTGTAGGTTCATCTAAAATAAGTACGTTAGGTGCCTCCATAAGTACCCTTAAAAGATTAAGTCTACGCCTCTCACCACCTGAAAGTTTTTCTATTTTACTGTACTGCTGGGAAGATGGAAATAAAAATCTTTCAAGCATTGCTGATGCAGAAACCAACCCATCCTCTGTACGAACAAATTCCGCTGTGTTTTTTATGTAATCAATAACTTTTTCCTGTGGATCCATGTAAGCAATTCCACCTTGTTGGTCTGTCTCAATTTCCTGTGTATAGTAGCCGATTTTGATAGTCTGTCCAATTGTTACAGTTCCACTGTCAGGTTTAATTCTACCATCAATAATTTTCATTAAAGTTGTTTTACCGCAACCATTTTTTCCTACGAAACCAACTCTGTCACCTTTTAAGAAATTGTATGAGAAATCCTTAATTAAAACTGTATCATCACCGTAAGTTTTTGAAATTTTATCAAGCTCAATTGTAGTTTTTCCCATTCTTGACTTAATACTGCTTAATTCAATTTTATCATCTTCAACTATTCCTTTTTGATTCTTAAGGTTTTCATAGCGCTGTATATGAGCTTTTTGTTTTGTTGATCTTGCTCTTGCGCCACGCTGCATCCACTGAATTTCCTTACGGAGAATACTTTGTCTTTTGCGTTCACTTGCTCTTTCGCTATCTTCTCTTTCTGCCTTACGCTGTAAAAACCCCGAATACTTTTCGTTGTAGCTGTAAATTTTTCCCTTGTCTAACTCAATAATTCTGTTAGTAACGCTATCTAAAAAATATCTGTCATGTGTAACCATAACCAACGCCCCTTTAAATGCACGCAATTGATTCTCCAACCATTCTGCCATTTCACTGTCTAAATGGTTTGTAGGCTCGTCTAGAATTAAAATATCGCAAGGTGTAATAAGCACAGAAACTAAAGCAAGTCTTTTTCTTTGACCACCAGACAATTCACCTGTTTTTTGTTCAAAATTATTTATGCCAAGTCTTGTCATCATGGCTTTCGCCTTAACTAACTCGTCTTCGTTTGCATGATGATGTACCATATTCTGCACACTTTCAATTACTGTGTCATCTTCATTAAACTGTGGATTCTGTGGCAGATAATGTATCATCAAATTAGATGCCTTTATGACATTTCCACTGTCAGGTACTTCTAAGCCTGCCATAATTTTTAGCAGTGTTGATTTTCCTGTCCCATTTATGCCAATGATTCCAACTTTTTCTCCTTCATGAAGATAAAAACTTGCGTCATCAAATAAATTTCTTTCTGTGTATGAATGTGTAATGTTTTCTAATGATAAAATATTCACTTAATGCCTCTTTTCATAAAATTTTTGTTGTCTATAATTCACTAAACTTTTTTGCTACTAGTATAACACATATGTAGAAAACCGTAACAATAAACAGAACCGTTTTAGCTTAATTTTATGCTGGGAAATATTTAGACAGTTGTATGATTTTTGATAAATTCTTCAGGTGCCCTGTATGTTGTCCACAAACATACGGAGCACAAAAAAACCTAGGACACATTACTGTAGTCCTAGGTTTTTTCATTTATTGCTTATTCTCTAAATAACCATATGAAGAATTTATTTATCCTTCAATTTCTATAAATTTTTCTTTTTCTTCAACCTGTTTGTTTTCTTTTGGAACTGTGAAAGACAAAATTCCGTTTTCATATTTAGGATGAACATCCTGAACAGTTACATGATCACCAACATAGAAACTTCTTGTTAGGCTACCTGCATAACGTTCACGTCTTACATATTTACCCTTCTTATCTTTCTCGTCCTTGTCTAATCCTTTAGCTGCATTAATTGTTAATACACCATTTTCAAGTTTCATCTTTATTTCGTCTTTTTTGAATCCTGGAAGATCCATAGAAACTTCATAGCCATTCTCTGTGTCCTTAACATCAGTCTTCATTAAATTCTTAGCATGTTTACCATACAATCTCTTGTCAACATCTTGGAACTCTGGGAATTCAAAGCCTCTTGAAAAATCATCCATAAAGTCATCAAATAAGTTTTCTCCAAAAATACTAGGCATCATCATAAGTCATCTCTCCTTCCATATTACATAACTAAAACTTAATTTGTCATGCGCTACGGCGTAGCGACTAATTTGTTGTGCGCCATCACGTTGAGACCTTTTAGCCTTTTTGTATTTATCTTTGTACCTTTTTCTTTGTACAATTATGTTATAGTCCTTTTTGTTAGCACTGTCAAGAGGTGAGTGCTAATTTTTTGTGAATTTTTTGTGAACTTTCCAATTTGTGCTTTCAGCCTGTGAGTCTATTTTCCGTAAACTGACACTAAAATGTCATACGCCTTTCCGTATGCAGCTTCCCAGTTAATTACAACCTTGTTAATCATATATGTTTTTCAAGGTCAATTATAAGCCATGAATCATCTGCAGAATTTGATGACCATCTTGAATCATTATTTCCACTTCCATCTGCCCCATAATCCTTTGCGTTATAGGCATAAACAAAAGCACCGGAACGCCCATTTTATGATATGCTCCCTATATAGTAGATTTTTAATTATTCAATCTGTCTACTATATAGGGAGCATATCATTATAAGGTTTTTTCAGTGTTTTTATTAATAAATTTGTATCCTAATATGCCCGTCAAATCCGATAAAAACCAACCAATTGGTATGGCTACCCAAATACCAATTACTCCTATAACCGGTATTTTTGATAAATAATATGCTAAAACAACTCGTGTTCCAAGAGAAATTATTGTAAGAATTACTGACATTAATGGCTTATTTATAGCCCTATAAAAACCGTAAAGCATAAATAAAATTCCAATTCCTACATAAAAGGCACCTTCTATTCTTAAATAAGTCACTCCCGTACTTATAACTGCTGCACTCTTACTGCTTACAAATATTGACATAAGTGGTCTTGCAAATATAAATACCAAAGCACTTATTCCCAGGCAAAATAGGACTACACTAATACCTGCTTTTTTTACGCCTTCTTTAATTCGCTGCTTTTGATTGGCACCATAATTTTGGGCTACGAAAACAGAAAAGGCATTTCCAAAATCCTGTGCCGGCATATAGGCAATGGTATCAATTTTCACCGCCACCGCAAATGCCGCCATTACATTTTGTCCAAATCCATTAACTATTCCCTGAACCATAAGTATGCCCAGATTCATTACTGACTGCTGAATACAGGTGTAACCTGAAAGTGACAAAATGTTTTTGAAATTACTTTTGCTCCACCTGAAATCTTCTTTTCTGACCCTGTACTCCGGATATTTGATTATGTAATATGTCAATATCCCAAGCCCTGCAACATACTGGGAAATTACCGTAGCAACTGCTGCTCCCATTATTTCCATGCCAAGTCCAATTACAAAATATAAATCGAGCATTATATTTAACACCACTGAAACGCCAAGAAAAATTAAAGGTGTTACAGAATTGCCAACTGCCCTTAACAGGTTGGAACAATAGTTGTAAATATACGTTGCAAAAAATCCTATAAATACATAAAACAAATATGTCCGCATATCAGCAAATGTGTTATCTGGCACATTTAAAGCCTTTATAATTTTATCTAAAAAAATGTATGAAATTATTATCAGTATTATTGTCAGACCACAGGTAATTTCTGAAGATATAACAATTCCGTTTCTAATTGTTCTATTATCTTTGTTTCCAAATGCCATTGAAATAAATGTGCTACTTCCCAATGATAAACCGATAATAATGGATGTTAGAAACGTCATTAACGTATATGACGAACCAACCGCTGCTAAAGCAGTGTTGCCAATGAATCTTCCCACTACCCATGTATCGGCTAAGTTGTAAAACTGTTGCATTACATTTCCAAGCATCAATGGGATTGCAAACGCCCACAAGCCTTTTGAAATATTACCTTTTGTTAAATCTATGTTCTTTGCCATTATGTGTTCCTTATTTATTTTTTATATTTATAATCACATACTCCGAATGCTTTTCAGTTCTTATTGGATAGCCCCAACCTGCAATTCCTGATGTGACTATTTCGTTTAAATTACCTTCCTTCACATAACCATAATTCAAATCATTCATATGTAACATTGGCGAAATTAAGCCTATTGGTAAAATCTGACCTGCATGTGTATGACCTGATAAAATAATATCGCCACCGGCTTTCTTCACTTCACTATATTCACATGGCTGATGGTCTAAAACAATCCATTGCTTATTTTTATCCAGCCCTTTAGTCAAGGCAGTTATGTTCTTTCTAATGAAATTTCCATCGCCTCTGTCAGCTCTTCCAACAAGCACTAAATCATTGTTTATTTTTTCAACATTGTCTTCCAAAATTGTGATTCCATCTTTTGTTATCTCTTCTGCTAATGCTTTTGGTGTGTAATATGGTTTTGATGTATAATTATTTTTGTCATGATTTCCGTAAACATAATAAATTCCGTATTTATTATGTATACCACTTAAAGTCTTAAATGCCTCTTTCATTTGTGGTAACGTGGTACTTTCATCAACAAGGTCACCATCCAAAATAACAATGTCAGGACTTTCTTTATTTATTCTCTCAACAACTTTTTCCAACTGCTCCTTATTTAAAGTTATTCCATAATGAAGGTCTGAAATCAATGCCAGCTTATAGCCTTCACTTCTAATATTCTTCTCTGTAGTAACAGTATAATTTGTGGATATAACATTAAAAATATTAAAATATCCGTATGTTAAAATTGCCACTGTAAGAGCTATTGCGACTATGCCTGTTCTATGTAAAAAGCTCACAGCCTTCGGCATGTCATCATTCTTTCTCACTTTTTTTCCAATCCACATTATTAGATCTATGATAAGCAGGAATGCTGCCAAATGTAAAAGAACAAAAAACCAAGTTCCTTTCAATGCAACTGCCGGTGTTAAAATTAATACCGTACCAACTATTGCTGCTATGTTCTTTTTAGACTTTTTCATTTCGCCTTTGCAGAAATCAACTGCTCTGTAAATTTTTCTAAAAAGGTAAAATATTACCACTCCAATTGCAATAATTGGAAGCACAATCCAAATAAAAATCATAAATTCTTCATCCTTTTATAGTTTAACCATATTGCATAAATATTTTTAACCTTGGCAATTAAAACCAAGCCTTAACGCTTCCGTTTAATAACTTTCCTTTTCCCCAATTAATATTAGGGTATTCTTTTTGTAAGTTCTTTTCTACATTTTCGATTCCACTTCCACCTGATGTAGCAAATGGTATTACTGTCTTACCTGAAAAATCATAGCTGTCTAAAAATGTATCAATAATCTTTGGTTCAACATACCACCAAATTGGGAATCCAACTAATACTGTATCATACATGTCCATATTTTCAACCTGCTTTGCAATTTCAGGTCTGCTTGCAGGATCATTCATTTCTACAGAACTACGACTTTTCTTATCCATCCAATTTAAATCTGCTGATGTGTATTTTTCCTTTGGCTCAATTTCAAATACATCACCATCTACCTCTTTTGCTAACTTATTAGCTGTTTTTGCTGTTGCTCCGCTTGCACTAAAATATGTTACTAATACTTTACTCATATGTATCACTCCTTCTTTGATTGATTCTATCAAAACCTAATCCCACACCATATTCAATATAACACTGACTTCTTTACCATGTCTAATACCTATTATACATATATGGATATGCCTTTTGTGTATCTTATTTGTTAACATTTTTTATGGAATAAACATTCTTCCATAATTCTGTTGCACAAAACTGTTCTACTATGAATGTGTACTCATTTTTCTCTATCTCATAGGATGCACACTTGTTCCCAGTTCTCTCATTTGACAAATTTTAACTTGTCGTTTATATTTAGTTAGGTTTCTAACAATTAGATTTCTAATTAAGGAGGTTACTATGCAGGAAACACTTCACTACCTATTGATGTCTGATCATCTAATGGTACAAAAAGCTTTGGTTGCAAGTGTAAAAGACACCGGGCTAACTCCCGGGCAACCGAAAATACTTGACTACTTGCTTCACCATGATGGGGCTATTCAAAAAGATATTGCCATGTTCTGTCACATTGAACCGGCATCTTTAACATCTATTTTAAACGGTATGGAAAAAAAGGGATATATTGAAAGAAAAACAGCAGGCAATAATCGCCGCTCACTTCATGTATACCTTACAAAAACCGGGAAAAAATACGCTGACCGTCTAAACCTTGAATTTGCAAAAATCGAAACAGATGCATTAAAAGGTTTTACTGAAGCAGAAACAAATCAGTTACATAATATGCTCTATCGCGTATATGAAAATATGGCAAATACTAAAAAGAAAGAAGGCTTGAATTAATGAAACATTTAAAAATCAGAATACCAATGTATTTTATTGGGCTTTTTATAATGACTATTGGTATTGCACTTTCCGTAAAATCTAATCTTGGTGTATCACCTGTTAGTTCTATTCCTTACACTATTACCTGTGTATGGGGTATCGAAATGGGAAAGGCAACTATTCTTTTCCACATCATACTGGTAATTCTTCAGATTTTACTACTTAGAAAAAATTTTAAACCGGTGCAGTTATTACAGGTTCCTGTTGGCGTAGTATTTGGATACTTTACAACTTTTTGTAACTATATGGTATCTTTTCTTCCAACACCTGAGAATTTAGCAATTCGTATTTTTATGGTACTTTTAAGCACTGTATTTGTGGCATTTGGTATTTTTCTATATTTACCGGCAGATTTGATTCCACTTGCAGGAGAGGGCTGTATGCAGGCTGTTTCTTCTGTTACCCGTATTGAATTTTCAAAAGTAAAAATTGGTTTCGACTGTACAATGGTTGTAGTATCAGCCGTTACATGTCTTGGTGCATTACATAGCCTTGGCAGTGTTGGTATAGGTACAATTATTGCTGCCATCTTAGTTGGTACATTAGTAGGTGTTGTTAATCGTGCTTTCGGTAAACAGCGTGATAAATTACTTGGTAAAACCGACGAAGCCGCTGTATCCGATGATGAATTTACTTCAAATTATGTAATTACCATTTCACGAGAATTTGGAAGTGGTGGTAGAGAAATTGGTAAGATTTTGGCAAAACAACTTGGTTTTGATTACTATGACTCAGAACTCATACGACTTGTTGCTGAAAAAAGTGGTTACTCACCTGAATTTGTAGAGAAAAATGAACAGGTTCTTAAAAATCCTGTTCTCCATGATTTCTTTGCCTGGTATGGCGAGCCACTGGAAGAAACAGAACTACCTAAAGTAAATCAGCTTTTTATTAAAGAATCTGAACTTATACGTGAGATTTCACAGAAAGGTCCATGCATTATTGTTGGTCGACTTGCCAATTACATGTTAAAAGAACTGCCTACTGCATACCATGTATTCATCAGTGCTGATACTGCCGCTGAAATAGCCAGAGTTTCAGCTCGTGATAACATTTCAGAAAAGGCTGCTAAGGCTAAAGTTAAAAAAGTAAACCATGAACGTGCTGTTCAGTGTAAATATTTTACTAAAACAGACTGGGGTAATGTTAAAAACTATGATTTGTGTATTAAGTCCGATGACTTTGGCGTTGATGAAACAGCACAAATTATTAAAACTCTTTTCCAAAAGAAAATGAATATAGAATAAAAAATTATAAAGAATATAATTTACTAACTTACAGGTCAAATGCGTGTTTGCTAGTGTAATTATATTTTTAAACAACAAGCATTCATAAACTACTAACAATAATGGTTAAGTATTCGTACCATTTTAGTAATTTATGACTGCTTGTTTTTTATCTATTGTATTCTTCCCATTTATGAATTAACAACCTGTCCTGTTTTACACAATGTTTCCTAATACAATATTAATTAATTTCTTATTTAGCATTATTGTTTTGTTCCATGGATTAAAAATTACACCTTCAATATCATTTGCACTTAAAGATGATTTCAACAATTGATCCATGTCTGCAAGGAATGTGGACATTACCTGATTTCCACCTTTCATTTCCTCATCAAAACTTGTAAACGCTGCCCACCATTTCTTGCCATCAGGAGTTTCCACAACCTGTAATCTTATCTGATTATCTCCCCTTGGTGGCTCCACAGCTATAATCATCTGTGCTTTCTTTGTCATTGTTCTACGAATAACCGTAAGAGTATGTGCCAACATTTCATAGCTGCTTTCTTTTTGTAGTGCCTCAATAGCTTCCTCGATTCTGTAGTTTTCTTTTAACCCTGCATCGATTTTTTCATTGTCCCTGTGCATAAAATTTCACCCCTTTGTACTTTCATTTCTTCCGAAATTTACCTTTGCTATTTAAATTTGAATCCGATAAAATCCAATATTTTTGCAACATTATTGTTTAAAATTAAATCCTGGTTA
>ERZ836829.1711-NODE-1711-length-11218-cov-32.357700_pt1 | contig 11218 bp, 10 predicted proteins | sample MGYA00519574_ERZ836829 | MGnify/ENA primary metagenome ERZ836829 (study PRJEB31850, sample SAMEA3708808) | human gut metagenome | biome: human gut; feature: human-associated habitat; material: faeces | place: China | collected 2014 ... | reverse complement strand
CTGTATCAAATGCTTGTCCGGGCTTCCAATTTGGATTGGCTGATTTTACGGCTGCGTACATAGCAGATCTGTACTGTCCTTCATATTGTTCTAAAGTCCATGTACCACTTAAACGATTACAGTAACATCCATACCTGCAACACCGTTTGCATTCAGTAAATCTCCGTCCGAATCAAACTGTTAATATTCATTGACATATAAAAGCCTCCCTGCAAATAAATTCAAAACCTGTTTAGAATGTGCGTATAATCATAAAAATTAGAACTAACATATATGCGCATAATCTGGAGGAACCATGATATTAAAAAGAAAAATATATAAAAAACTACTGGAATGGAAAAATGAATGTTAGGGGAAAAAGCTTTACTGACAGAAGGCGCCAGACGTATGGGAAAGTCTACCATCTGCGAAGAATTTGGAAAAAACGAATACGAAAGTTATATTATTCATTCAAGAAATTTAATTGTAAAAGATGGAATTATATGCATTCCCCCATATATGACAATGAATATATAAAGATCTGACATACACACTTGATTTTAAAATAATTGTTATTATGATATTATAAAGAAATGCCAAAAACAAAGGAGAGATGTATGTACCACAAGAAATTAGAATCAGATATCAGATGTCCATTGGAATACGGCCTGGAAGTCTTTGGAGGCAAATGGAAATCAAGAGTTATATGTGTTCTGGCGGATAAGAAGACATTAAGATATAGTGAGTTAAGGGCAGAACTGGTGAATATTACAGATGCAGTTCTTTCAACAACATTAAAAGCATTGATTGCTGATGATATTGTTTCAAGGAAATCATATGACGAGATTCCGCCAAGAGTTGAATATTCACTTACGGAAAAGGGCTTATCTGTAATGCCGATATTGCAAAGTATATGCGACTGGTCATGCGCATTTTACAAGAAAGAAACTGACAAAGAAACGAGCCAGTGCATGAAGTGCGACCATAAGTAATGGATGAAGGAAGGTTATTGTGTGAAAAAAATAACCTTCCTTTTCAAATTAACATTTATTGTGTAAAATGTTACATAGAACTACCTAAGCGGTATACTGGCGAGCAGTAATACGACACACGCAATATGCAGAAATGGAGCGGAAATTGAGCAGATTAACGATTATAACCAAGGATAAGGCTCAGGTTACAATGGAGTCTTTATATCAGGATTTGGAGAGAAGAATAGTAGCAAGTCCACCGGGACTGTGTACTATCGACCTTACCAGGTCATTTATAAAAATGTGTCTTGCACAGTCATGTGGTAAATGTGTCCCATGCCGTGTGGGACTTAGACAGCTTGCGAGACTTTTTGATGATGTGCTTGATGGTAACGCAACAGAGGAAACTCTTGATGTTATCAGGCTTACAGCAGAGGGAATCTATTATTCCGCTGACTGTGCAATCGGATATGAGGCAGCAAAGCTTGTACTAAAATGTATTGATGGCTGCGAGGATGATTTCAGGTCACATATTGAGAGAGGATTTTGTTCATGTAACAGTAACCAGCCGGTTGCATGTGTGAAGTCATGTCCGGCAGGAGTAGATATACCGGGATACATAGCACTTGTGCATGAAGGCAGATATGCAGACGCGGTTCGTCTTATAAGAAGAGACAATCCAATGCCTACAACATGCGCATATATATGTGAGCATCCATGTGAAAACAGATGTAAGAGAACACTTATTGACGCGCCGGTCAACATCAGGGGACTTAAGAAAATGGCAGTTGATAATGCCGGTGATGTTCCGGTTCCGGCATGTAATGAGCCAACAGGTAAGAAGGTTGCAATAATCGGTGGTGGTCCGGGAGGACTCAGTGCCGCATATTATCTGGCTCTTATGGGGCATAAGGTTACTATATTTGAGCAGAGAAAGCAGCTTGGTGGAATGTTAAGATATGGAATTCCTAACTACAGACTTCCTAGAAAAAAGCTGGATGCGGAGATTAACGCTATATTGTCTACAGGAATAGAAGTCAAGAAAAATATAAGCGTAGGAACAGACATTACGCTTGAGGATATTAATAAAGAATATAATGCAGTATACATTTCTATCGGAGCACATGCAGACAAGAAGATTGGAATTGATGGTGAGGATGCTACAACAGGCGTAACATCAGCAGTAGAAATGCTTCGTGCAATTGGTGATGATGAAATGCCTGACTATACTGGCAAGCGAGTGGTTGTTATTGGCGGTGGAAATGTAGCAATGGATGTTGCCCGTTCTTCTGTAAGATTAGGTGCTGAGAAAGTAAGCATTGTGTATAGAAGAAGAAAAGCCGACATGACGGCGCTTCCGGAAGAGGTTGAAGGTGCAGAGGCAGAGGGCTGTGATGTTCTTGAACTTATGTCACCAGTCAGAATAGAGAAAGATGAAAATGACGCAGCAGTTGGTTTATGGGTTCAGCCACAGATGATAAGCAGGATAAAAGGTGGCAGACCATCACCTAAGACTGCAGCTAAGGACGAGGTTCTTATTCCTTGCGACCTTATTGTAGTTGCCATCGGACAGGGTATCGAAACAAGATATTTTGAGGAGCATGGCGTTACAGTCAAGAGAGGAACAATTGAGGCACTTGATACAAGCGAGATTAAAGAACATAAAGGAGTATTTGCAGGAGGAGACTGCGTAACAGGACCTGCAACAGTAATCAGGGCTATAGCAGCCGGAAAGGTTGCGGCAGCCAACATTGATGAATATCTTGGCTACCATCATGAGATAACTTCAGATGTAGAGATACCTTATGCCGGATACGAGGACAAGGTACCTTGCGGACGAGTTGAGGTTGCACTGCGTGATGCCGCAGACAGAAAGAAAGACTTTGAACCTATTGAATATGGATTTTCATGCGAGGAAGCATGTCAGGAATCTGGACGCTGCTTAAGATGTGATCATTTTGGATTTGGTTCATTCAGAGGAGGCAGAGAGAAACAATGGTAAATTTAACAATTAACGGTAAAGCTGTATCAGTAAAAGAAGGAACTACCATTCTTGAAGCTGCCAAAACAATAGGAGAGACAATACCTACACTCTGCTATCTCAAAGAAGTCAACGCAATTGGTGCATGTCGTGTATGTGTTGTTGAAGTAGAGGGTACTGACAGATGTGTTACAGCATGTAATAACTTCGTAGAAGAAGGCATGGTTGTCTACACTAATTCAAGAAAAGTGCGTACAACAAGAAAGACTAATGTAAAGCTCATACTTTCACAGCATGATTACAAATGTGGTACATGTATAAGAAGTGGTAACTGTGCGTTACAGTCAATTGCAAATGAACTTAATATATCAGAGATGCCATATGATTCAATCTTAGAAAAAGATAATTGGGATAAAACATTTCCACTTATCAGAGATGCTCAGAAATGTATCAAATGTATGCGTTGTGTGCAGGTGTGTGATAATATTCAGGGAATGCACATATGGGATGTTGTAAATACAGGTTCGCGTACAACTGTAAATGTGCGTGCAAACAGGAACATTGCGGAGACTGCATGTACACTTTGTGGTCAGTGTGTAAGCAACTGCCCTGTAGGTGCACTTACAGAAAGAGACGATGTCGGAATCGTGCTTGATGCAATTGAAAATGAGGATATCATTACAGTAGTACAGATTGCACCAGCAGTAAGAACAGCATGGGGCGAAGATTTTGGCATGTCTAAGGAATATGCGACAGCACAAAGACTTGTTGCAGGACTTAGAAGAATAGGATTTGATTATATATTTGACACAACATTTGCAGCAGACATGACAATTATGGAGGAGGGAAGCGAGTTCCTTGAAAGGCTTCCAGAAATCAAGGAGTCAGGACTTCCAATGTTCACATCATGCTGTCCAGGATGGGTGAAATTCGTAAAGAGCGAGTTCCCTGAGATGGCAGGCAGACTTTCAACAGCAAAGTCACCACAGCAGATGTTTGGTGCAATAACAAAGTCGTATTATGCAGAAAAGCTTGGGGTTGACCCGGAAAAGATATTCTGTGTGTCAATCATGCCTTGTCTTGCAAAAAAGGACGAGTGTACATGGGACGGCGGCAAAGATGTTGACGCAGTTCTTACAACAAGAGAAGTTGAAAGAATGTTCAAAGCATTTTTCATAAAGCCGGAAGAACTTGATGAGGACGAGTTCGACAATCCTTTAGGTGAAGGAACAGGTGCTGGCGTTATATTCGGTGCAACAGGCGGTGTTATGGAGGCGGCACTCAGAAGTGCTTACTATCTTGTGACAGGAAATAATCCTGACGCGGATGCGTTCCAGTCAGTGAGAGGTCTTGAGGGCTGGAAGGAAGCAACATTTGACCTTAATGGAACAAGTATAAATGTAGCTGTTGCCAGTGGGCTTGGCAATACAAGACACCTTATGAATGCAATAAAGAAGGGCGAAGTTCACTACGATTTCGTTGAAATAATGTCCTGTCCGGGCGGCTGTATCAACGGAGGCGGACAGCCTTACAAGGAAGACGCTGTGATGGTTGAGGAGCGTCGTCATGTGCTGTACGGGCTTGATAAGCGCGATAATCTTAGATTCTCACATGAGAATCCATCGGTTAAGCAGTGCTATGAGGAGTATTTTGAGAAACCGTTGTCACATAGGGCTCATGAGATATTGCATGTGTAGGGTTTAGACAGCCTGCTCTGCGGGTGGGGAGTGTGGGGCATCTGCTTTCAGTATTCCTCGCTTAGTAGAAGTATATGCCGCCAGCTGCAGAGCTTTTTACAATGTGCGAAAGCAAACGCGCTTCGCTTGAACGAGCTTTCGCACACTGAACTTTTGCATCTGGCGGCATTAACTTCTACACAGCTCGTCATTATTCAAGCATCTGCCTCGCACTCCCAACCAGCAGAGAGTGTCTGGCTAATCTGGGGAGTTCAGCTGGGTGTATGTGGCAACTGCCCTTCGGGGGGTGGTGTACGGACGCACCTGGGCGTTGCACTGCAGGTGCTGGGATTAGTGTATGTTATGTGACTTTGTTCATTTGGGATAGTGTCAAATAGCACATGAAATCAGCGCATAAGTAGGGAAAAGCCTACTAATGTTGCTAAATGTGATGAATTAGTAGGTTTATTTAGAAGAAATTATGATGAAAATAGAGAAGAAAAAAGAAAATTGCCTACTAAATTTATGATTTATGCGAGAATAGTAGGTTTTTTGGCTGACAAGAGATGTCTAATATTGTAAACATATGAGGAAAAGACCTACTAATCTTGCTAAATATGATGAATTAGTAGGCATTTAATGGGGAAAGAAGCATAATAAACCAACTAACAATGTAAAAAAGACCTATCAGATTGTGAAAATTGATGAAAAAGTAGGTTTAGGAGGCTTTTTATGGATATAAATGAGTTATCACCATCAGAGGTTTTCTCTTATTTTCAGGAGATTTGTGCGATTCCGCATGGTTCTGGGAATACTGGGATGATTGCGGATTATTGTCTGGAGTTTGCTAAGTTGCATGGGCTTAAGGCAAGGAAGGATATGTCTGATAATATTGTTATATTTAAGGCTGGTTCTTCTGGATATGAGGACTGTGAGCCTGTGATTTTGCAGGGACATCTTGATATGGTGTGTGAGAAAGAGCAGGACTGCGATATTGACATGAGTGTACAGAGCATTAAGGTCTGCACTGATGGTAAGATGGTGTGGGCTGACGGCACAACTCTTGGCGCTGATGATGGAATTGCAATTGCATTTATACTGGCAGTGCTTGCTTCGGATACGATTGCGCATCCTCCGATACAGGCAGTGCTTACGAGTGATGAGGAGATTGGAATGCTTGGCGCAAGAGACCTTGATACTTCTGATCTTACAGCAAAGAGGCTTATCAATATTGATTCTGAAAGTGAGGGAATATTGTATGTAAGCTGTGCTGGTGGTGTGAGAGCTGAGTGCGATATTCCGGTTGAGTATGAGGATGCTGCGGGCTGGGTGGCAGATGGTGCAAGTGATGTGCAGAATGGTCAGGTCTGCTTCGAAATTAAGATAAGCGGGCTTGCCGGCGGTCATTCCGGCGTTGAGATTCACAAACAGCACACTAATGCGATAAGATTGCTTGCTTCACTTCTTTCACATGCCAGCGGGGCAGCAGATTTCCGTCTTGTGTCGCTTTCAGGTGGCGGCAAGGAAAATGCAATTCCAAAAGAAGCAAAGGCAGTTGTAAGCGTCAGAAGCTGCGATGCCACAACATTTGAACAAAGCATCAAAGAGAGTGAGGCTGTGTGGATGCAGGAAATCAGAGCGACAGAGCCATATGCTAAGATTGAGGTTGAAAAGACAGATGCTGCAGCAGACAAAGTTCTCAATTCTCATAGCACTGAAAATGTAATATATGCCCTCTGGTTAAGTCCTGATGGTGTGTACAGAATGAGTCAGGAGATTAAGGGCATGGTGCAGACTTCACTTAATCTGGGCACAGCGTATCTTGAAGATGACAAGCTCGTGTACAAATATCTTATAAGAAGCAATACAGCGGCTGGAAAGAAACTATTGCTTGAGAGAGTTAATACATTTGTAAAACATTTGTCAGGAAAAGTAGTCACAATGTCGGACTATCCTGCGTGGGAATACAAGAGGGATTCGCAGTTAAGAAAGATATGCGTTGATAGCTTTACAAATGTGTACGGCCACGAACCGGAAGTGACCTCAATCCACGCCGGACTCGAATGCGGCATACTTGCCGGGAAAATGCCGGGAGTAGATATGATATCATTTGGACCGACACTTGAAAGTGTGCATACGCCTGATGAGTGTATGGATGCGGCTTCAGTGGAGCGGACTTGGGAATATCTGATGGAGATACTTAAAAGTTTATAATTAAATTTGCGGGAGTAAGTGTGTGACGGCAGATTGCATCACATTTACTTCCGCAAATTTAGTTATATACTACAGAAAAATGGGCAGAATATGTTATAGATTAACCATAAGGAGAATTTATACATGATAAAAGATGGATTTTTATACCTTGCGGCACTTATATTTGCAGCCGCAGTATTAGTAAATCTGCCTAAGATTTTTAAAGGGAAAAAGGCACAGGTGTTCTTTAATTTTGCACCGCCGATTGTACTTATATACCTGGGGCTTATGCTGCTTTGCACAATGAAAGTGTGGGACCTTAGTGCAACAAGCGCTGTGTACAAATCAGTCAAGAACCCGATATTATATGCGATGCTTTTCATAATGCTGCTTCGATGTGATTTGAAGAAAATCATCAAGCTTGGACCTAAAATGCTTATCGGTTTCTTCGCAGCAACTTTGTCAATCGGACTTGGATTCTTTGTTTCATATGCAATATTCCACCAGCTCTTAGGCGCAGGTTCATGGAAAGCACTCGGCGCACTGTGCGGAAGCTGGATGGGCGGCGGCGGCAATATGCTCGCAATCCAGGCAGCACTTGATGTTGACGAAGCAACAATGGCTTACGCCCTTGTTATGGATTCAATCTGCGCGACACTTTATGTAATGTTCCTTCTGTGGGCAATCGGAAATCACGAGAAGTTCAACAAATGGACAAAGGCAGACACAAGCATAATCGACGGCGTTGGAGCAGCACTTGAAGAGGAAGCAAAAGCCAACACAAAGCCTCTCGTATGGCAGAACATCATTCTTCTGCTCGGTTCAGGACTCTTAGTATCTGCAGTTTCAATGGAGCTTGGCAGCATGATTAATGCACATTTATCATTCTTTGACAGCACAACATGGACAGTCCTTATCGTATCAGTGCTTGGTATCGTATTCGCCCTGACACCATTTGGCAAGATTAAGGGAACTGAGGAGATTTCAAATGTAATGCTTTATATAGTCATTGCCTTAATCGCTTCAAGAGCAGACCTCGGAGCAGTCGGCAATGCCCCAATATGGCTTCTCGCAGGATTCGTAATCCTCCTTATCCATGTTGCAATAATGATTGCACTTGCGAAGATATTGAAACTCGACATCTTCACATGCTGTGTTGCTTCCCTCGCAAACATCGGTGGAACAGCAACAGCACCGGTCCTCGCCGGCGCATACTCAAATGCCCTCGTACCGGTCGGTATCATGATGGCGCTGCTCGGCTATGTCATCGGAACCGGCGGCGGCCTGCTTGTGGCTAATCTGATGAGTATATTTGGGTAGATTTTAATGGAATAATTGATGGAATGGATAGCACTTCGGCAGTAGATGGGTACTGCCGGGGTGCTGTTTTTTTTATATGTTGTAGAAGTGGTGAAAATAAAAAAGAAACGAGCATCCTTTTCCAGTCGTGAGACTTTACTCAGTCATATTAAATTCTTAAAGAATAATCAAGAAAAATATAATTTTACAAATTATTGCAAATAACATTCATTGTCGACATAATTTGACAAATTTTGTATATGAGGAGTAGTAGTATAAGTATATATACAAGATTGGAGGATAAAAATATGGATGAAAGGGATATTGTTTTAAATAGTGTTTTAGAAGAACTTAAGAATAAAAAGCTGATAACAGAATTAGAAAAAGATATAGTAGATGCTATTAAAGTGTTTTTGGAACAACCTATAGATAGAAATAGTATAAAGACAAAAATAAACGAAATTGATCTTAAATATAATACTTATTCTGATTTGCTTATGGTAATGCCACAGGATTCTTTATGTACTTTAGATGAATTGAATGATGCTGAAATGAGAAATAACTTATATTTGAGAATTAATGTGTTATTGGGGAGAAGAGTTAATAGGAAGGGGGATAGCATTTAATGAACAATTTAAATGAAGAACAAATGAAAATGTTAGAGCCCTATATGCGAAATAATATGCAACATTTGAAAGAAATGACAAGGAGTATTTTAAGTAAAACGGGTGAAGAAATTTATGATTTAGATTATGATGATTTTTATTCTATAGCAAATGAAACTGCATGGAAAACAATTATGACGTACAATAGTGCAAGAAAATGTAAGTATGATACATATTTATATGCAAGTATAAATTTTAAGGTTAAAACTGAAATACGAAATAGACACAGGCAAAAAAGATGGATAAATTATATAGCAATACATTACTACTGTACTGATGATGAATTTGATACATTATATAATATTGATTCAGAAATAGATTTATTTGAAGAAATAGAAAAAGATTATAAGTATATTGATTTGTATAATGAGATTAAGAAATATTATCCGCATGTAACTAAAGAAGAGTTTATAGTTTTGTTTTATAAAGCAAATGGTTATAAAGATAAGGATATAAAGAATTTCTTAGAAATTACATCGTATAGATATGGGAAAATAAAAGAAAATATCAAGAATATAAAAGTAATATAAGGGTTTGTTCTGTGAGTTATATAACAAGATATGGGAGTGTAGTGCTCATAATGTGGCAGAAATATAATTTTTGAGTGGTACATAATCGTAAATCAGTAAGGTTTGAAGATAAATAAAATTGAAATTGATATCTAAATAAAAATTCGATACAATAATTTTGAGATGCTATATGAAGTTAGTGTACTTTCTAAAATATTAATTACTTAAATAATGTTTGAAAATATAATTAGAACAATCATCAATGAACTTTTTAAAGTTTGAGAAATTTATATATGAACAGATGGGGATAAGAATGAAAACTAATGAAATAAAATTAATTGAAACTGAGAATCTGCAGAAATGCGATTTAATCAATTTTTCGGAGTTATTTGAAGAAATAAAAGCATGTAGATGGAAAGAAGATTTGGTTAATACATATGCAAGATATGGAATTAAAGATGATACAAAAAAGACAGGATCTACAGATAATATAGATAAATCTGGGAAATCAAAAGATTTATATGCTTCGTTTAGAACACCAGATAATAAGAGAACGGCAACACATATATTATTTGAAGTTAATAAGATAAGGGTAAATACAAATGATTCAATAGCATTTAGTCCATATTTTTCTAATTATGAAATACATGATAATACAAACGATGGCTCATATAGAAACAAATACTTTTATATTGCATATGATGTTGATGAATTCAAATATGTTATGGCATATTTTTTGAAATATGATTTGAACTGGCTTGATAGAGAATATAAAGAAATAGAAGCTGTTAACAAAGTGAATTTTCAAGAAAGTGTTATAAGTGAACAAAATAAAATCGTACAGGAACATTTGAATAATATCGCATCAATAATTGAAAAAGAGATAGAACAGGTACCTGTATATGGGGAAGAAAAAAAGGCGTTAACAAAAATAAGAATTAATCAATCAGTATTTAGAGAATTGCTTTTAAAACGATATTCGAGTTGTTGCTTATGTAATGTAAATGATAAAAATTTCCTTGTAGCAAGTCATATAAAGCCGTGGGCGAAAAGTAATAGCGAGGAAAAACTGGATGTAAACAATGGATTATTATTATGTCCTAATCATGATAAGTTGTTTGACGGTGGTTGGATATCATTTAATGATGATGGACATATTTTGATTTCGGATGAATTAAAATCTAATGATAAGATTTTTATGAATGTTATGGATGACATGAAGATTATTCTTACTGAGAAAAATAAGCAGTATCTGCAATATCATAGAGACAGCGTTTTTAGAGACTTGATAAGTGAGGAGAACATAAGAAATGACATTTGAAACGAAAGATGATTTTCTAAAATGTGTTAGAAATGAATTAGTACCTGAAAATCCTAAAACAAGTGAAGGGTTAGTTGGATTACTGGAATATAGGATAAATGCAAGTGAAGGACGGAACAAAAGACATCCAGATTCATTGTATGAAGGATATGATGAAAAAAAAGGAAAATACTATGGAAAATCTATAACATCTGAATGCTTTAATGAAATTTATGGAATAGATCCTTTTTTAGAAGGTAGCAGTGATACAATATTTAACTGCTGGTCATATATATCAATTTTCGCAAGGGGAAGATTAAATAAGCGATATATAAATGAAAAAAATATTTTGGAAAACTTGAATACGATATTTTATGGATATGAAAATGTTCGATTTTTGCTTGATAAATTAGCTAATTATCAGCATTCTATGGCTAATTTAATGCCAGCGCCTATTGGGTTTAATGGAAGCAAATCACATGATGGAAAAGGAAATTATAAAAAAGACAATGATATGCCTGATATTTATTACCTGAGAGCAAAATATGATTTTCCAGAAATGTATAAATGGATTAATGACAAAATGGAATTTGAGGTGACCCCTCAAAGTTAGACTTTTGCGAGACGACTTCGGTCGTCTCGTTT
>ERZ836829.1703-NODE-1703-length-11264-cov-3.508877_pt1 | contig 11264 bp, 12 predicted proteins | sample MGYA00519574_ERZ836829 | MGnify/ENA primary metagenome ERZ836829 (study PRJEB31850, sample SAMEA3708808) | human gut metagenome | biome: human gut; feature: human-associated habitat; material: faeces | place: China | collected 2014 ... | reverse complement strand
AGGACAACCCGGGCAAGAAGTTTTATTTTACAGTTTGCATTAAATGATATTGAAAAGAAAAGATTATTCCATGACTGCAAGACTGTTTTGCAGGAAAGAGTAAATATGGTGAAAATAGGAAATCTGTCTTATGAGATTGTAGGCGAAAGTGGACCGGACCACGACAAAAATTATGAAGCAGTTGCCAAAATTGACCAACAGGTAATTGGACGAGGTAGTGGTCATACTAAGAAAGCCGCTGAACAGCAGGCAGCGTATAACGCACTTAAAACTTTAGATAACAGGAGTTAGTATGTATTTAAAAAATATAGAAATTCATGGATTTAAGTCCTTTGCAAATAAAATAAATTTTCAGTTTCATAACGGAATTACAGGTATTGTAGGACCAAACGGTTCAGGAAAAAGTAATGTTGCTGATGCGGTAAGATGGGTTCTTGGTGAGCAGAAAACAAAACAGCTTCGTAGTTCAAAAATGGAAGATGTTATTTTTGCCGGTACAGAAAACAGAAAACCTATGGGTTATGCTTATGTGGCAATTACTTTTGATAATGCAGACCATAAGCTTAACATTGATTATGATGAAGTTACAGTGTCAAGAAGACTTTTCCGTTCAGGTGAAAGTGAATACATGATTAATGGTACACAGGTGCGATTAAAAGATGTAAATGAACTTTTCTATGATACAGGTATTGGTAAAGAAGGTTATTCCATTATTGGACAGGGTCAGATTGATCAGATTCTAAGTGGTAAACCGGAAGAGAGAAGAGAACTTTTTGATGAAGCTGCAGGAATTGTTAAGTTTAAGCGTCGTAAAAATGATGCCATGAAAAAACTTGATGACCAAAATCAGAATCTTGTTCGTGTTACGGATATTTTAGGAGAACTTGAACGACAGGTTATACCTCTTGAGAAACAGTGTGAAAAGGCTAAAACGTATTTGCTTTTAAAAGAAGACTTGAAAGTAAATGATGTAAATATGTTCTTAATTGAATTTGATGAAATTAAAAACAGATTAGTTCAATTAGATGAAAAAATAAAAATTGCTTCATCAGACATGCAAATTGCAAACGATGAATTTGAAAATATAAAGAAAGATTACACAAAGTTAGAGCAGATAATAGAAGATATTAATAGTTCAATTGAGACTAAAAAGGCTACTTTAAATGAGACAATTTTAAACATTGAGAAATTTGAAGGTCAGATTAATGTTATTAAGGAACAGATTAATTCTGCCAAAAACAATGAGTCATATATTAACCAGAGAATTGATTCAATTACAAACGAAATTGAACAACAGTCAAAAGAATTAAATGACTCCACAAAAGAAAAAGAAGAAAATGAAAAGCAGTTAAATGAGATTATCGAAACACAAACAAAGTCTAATGAAGAAATTGCAAGTGTTAACGACGAAATATCTCATTTAGAACAGGAAATTGAGCATGATAAAGAAGAAATAATTAATCTTTTAAATACAAAGTCATCTATCAAAAGCAAAATTCAAAGATTTGATACTTTGTTAGAGCAGATTAATATTAGAAAGTCACAGCTTAATCAGAAACTGATTGATTTCCAAAATAGAAAAGATGGTCAGGAAAATGCTATTAAACAGTTTGAAGAACAGTTAGAAGATGTTAATGCTGAAATTAAAGAAGTTCAGGGAAAACTTCAGGAATACAAAGAAAAAATAGTTTCTCTTAGAATTGAAAACAGTAAATTAAGTAAACGTTTATCTGAAAATCAGGAGAAATATCATAAATTAAAATCTAATTTAGAAACTTTAAAGAATATTACTGAAAGATACGAAGGCTACGGCAATAGTATTAAGAGAGTAATGGAACTTAAGGAATCTAAAAAAGGTATCATTGGTGTAGTTGCTGATATTATTAAGGTTGATAAAAAATATGAAGTTGCAATTGAAACAGCCCTTGGTGGAAATATTCAAAATATTGTTACTGATACAGAAACAACAGCCAAAGATACAATTGAATATTTGAAGAAAAACAGATATGGTAGAGCCACATTTCTTCCTTTAAGCAGTATGAGTAATAAAACAAACTTTAATGCTCCGGATGCTTTGGAAGAAAAAGGAGTCGTAGGACTTGCCAGTGACTTAGTGGAAATAAAAAAAGAATATGAAGGCATTGCCAAATATCTTTTAGGTAGAGTTATGGTTGTTGATACAATTGATAACGCCATTTCCATTGAAAGAAAATATAGATATACTGTTAGAATTGTTACGCTTGAAGGTGAATACCTAAATGTTGGTGGTTCCATTTCAGGTGGTGCGTTTAAGAATAATAGCAATCTTTTGGGAAGACGTAGAGAAATCGAAGAAATCGAAAAGTCTTTAAACAAATTAAATAAAGAAAAAGAGGATTTAGATAAACAACTTCTAGAAAATAAAAGTGAGTCTGATGTTTTAAGTGAAGAGGAAGAAAAGATAAATAAAGCGCTTCAGGAACAGATGATTATTAAAAACACATTGGAAATTAATCTCAAGCAGGCTAATGCACGAAAAGACAGTATTATGCTTGAGTATCAGAGTTTTGAGCAGGAAAATTCTAATATGCAGTCTGAAATTAGCGACATTAGTAAAAACAGCACTCAGTTAAATGAAGAATTAACCGGTACTGAAAATAAAAACAGTGAATTAGAAGAACAGGTGGTTGAAAAGACTAAGAAGTTAAATTCTCTAAAAGAAAGTATTGGCGAGAAGAGCTCAATCTTAGAAGAAATTAACATTGAAATTGCTAACTATAAGCAAAAGCATGAATTTATTGTTGAAAAAATCAATAAGGCAAAAGATGTTATTAATTCCTTTACAAAAGAACTTGATAACATAAAAAACAATTCGGAAGAAAACAATGTTGAAATTTCTGCAAGATTGGAAGCTATAGAAAATCTCACAAAAGAGGCTAATAAAGCAAGAGATTTAACTGAACAGTTAAATAAAGAGATTGAAGAGGCAATTACTGAAAAAGAAAATCAAAGTAAAGAACATAAGGAATTCTTTGAGAAGAGAGAACAATTGTCAGAAAGAATTTCATCTCTTGATAAAGAAATTTATCGTTTAAGTAGCCAAAAAGAAGCTCTGGAAGAAAAGAGTGAAAACAAAGAAGCTTATATGTGGAATGAATATGAAATCACATATAGAACAGCTGCTGAAATGAAAAATTCTGATTTTACAAATAAGAGTGAAATTAGAGACAACATTAATTCAATTAGAAAGCAAATGAAGTCTTTAGGTGATGTAAATATTAATGCCATTGAAGAATTTAAGGAAGTAAATGAGCGTTATCAGTTTATGAAATCGCAACATGAAGACTTAATGGAAGCAAAAGAAAACCTTCTTAAAATAATTGATGAGCTTGAAGTTGGAATGCGTAAGCAGTTCAAAGAAAAGTTCGAAGAAATAAAAACAGAATTTGATATTGTGTTTAAGGAATTATTTGGTGGTGGAAAAGGAACAATTGAATTAACTGATGCTGAAGATATTTTAGATGCAGGAATTAATATTATTTCTCAACCACCAGGCAAAAAACTTCAAAATATGATGCAGTTATCCGGTGGTGAAAAAGCATTAACAGCCATTAGTTTGTTATTTGCAATACAGAATTTGAAACCATCGCCTTTCTGTCTGTTAGACGAAATTGAGGCAGCGCTTGATGGTTCTAACGTTGTAAGATTTGCTGAATATTTACATAAACTTACAAAGAACACTCAGTTTATTGTAATTACACACAGACGTGGTACAATGAACTGCACAGACCGTTTGTATGGTATTACAATGCAGGAAAAGGGTATTTCAGCACTTGTTTCTGTAGACTTACTTGAAAATGACTTAGATAAATAAAATAGGAGGAAGTTATGGCAGGAAAATTTTTTTCGAAACTTGTATCAGGATTGACAAAAACGAGAAATAATATTGTTTCAGGTTTGAATTCTATTTTTACAGGTTTTTCTCACATTGATGAAGATTTCTATGAGGAATTAGAAGAAATCCTTATTATGAGTGACATTGGTGTTAATACAACAGAAGAAATCCTTGATAATTTGCGTGCTCAGGTAAAAGAAAAAAATATAAAAGAGCCTATGGAATGTAAGGATTTACTTATTGAAAACATAAAAGAACAAATGTACATTGGCCAAAACGCTTATGATTTTGAAAATGAAAAATCTGTTATTTTAATGATTGGTGTAAATGGTGTAGGTAAAACAACATCAATAGGTAAACTTGCAAGCCAATTTAAGAATAATGGTAAGAAAGTAGTTTTAGCTGCTGCGGATACATTTAGAGCTGCTGCTGCAGATCAGCTTATAGAATGGGCTAATAGGGCAGGGGTTGATATTGTATCAGGAAAGGAAGGTTCCGATCCTGGTTCAGTATTATTCGATGCAATTAGTTCTGCTAAAAATAAAAATGCAGATATTTTACTTTGTGATACAGCAGGAAGACTTCACAATAAAAAGAATTTAATGGAAGAATTAAAGAAATTAAATCGAATTATTGACAAAGAATTTCCAGAAACAAGACGTGAGAATTTTATTGTACTTGATGCAACAACCGGTCAGAATGCTCTGGAACAGGCAAGACAGTTTAAGGAATGTGCTGATATAACAGGTGTAATTCTTACTAAAATGGATGGCTCGGCAAAGGGTGGTATAGCAATAGCAATACAGGCTGAACTTGGTATACCGGTTAAATACATTGGAGTTGGTGAGCAGATTGATGATTTGCAAAGATTTGATTCGAAAGAGTTTGTAGAGGCTCTATTTACAGAATAAAAAGAAAGTGTGGACAATGATGAGTGACAAATTAGCTTTAAAGAAATTTGAGGAAGCAAGTGAAACAGTAAAAAAAGTAACATTAAACACTAATTTAATTTATAGTGATTATTTTAGTGAACAGACAGGAAATGATGTTTATATTAAACCTGAAAACATGCAGTTTACAGGCGACTATAAGGTAAGAGGTTCTTACTACAAAATAAGTACTTTATCTGAAGCAGAAAGAGAAAGAGGTCTTATTACTGCTTCGGCCGGTAACCATGCACAAGGCGTTGCCTATGCTGCAAAACTCTTTGGCGTTAAGGCAACAGTAGTTATGCCAACTATAACACCTTTAATGAAAGTAAACAGAACAAAGAATTATGGGGCAGATGTTATTTTATATGGGGATGTATATGATGATGCATGCAAGTATGCTCTTAACCTTGCACAAAAAGAAGGTTATACATTTATTCATCCATTTGATGATTTAGATGTTGCTGCGGGTCAGGGTAGTATTGCAATGGAAATTTTCAAGGAACTACCAACAGTTGATTATATTTTAGTTCCAATTGGTGGTGGTGGACTTGCAACAGGTGTAAGTACACTTGCCAAGCTTTTAAATCCTAGAATTAAGGTAATTGGTGTTGAACCTGAAAATGCAGCCTGCATGAAAGCAAGCTTAGAAGCAGGACATGTTGTAACTTTACCAAGTGCCAACACTATCGCTGACGGTACAGCTGTAAAAACACCGGGAGAAAATATTTTCCCATACATACAGAAAAATATTGATGAAATTATCACCATTAAAGACGATGAATTAATAGATGCGTTCCTTGATATGGTAGAAAATCATAAATTAGTTGCTGAAAACTCAGGTCTTCTTACAATTGCTGCATTAAAGCATTTGAAATGTAAGGATAAGAAGATTGTTTCAATTATCAGTGGCGGTAATATGGATATTATTACAATGTCCTCTACATTGCAGCATGGTTTAATTCAAAGAGGACGTGTATTTACAGTTTCTGTTTTACTTCCTGATAAGCCGGGCGAACTTGTTAAGGTTGCAAATACAATTGCAAAACAGCAGGGTAATGTAATTAAGCTTGACCATAACCAGTTTGTATCAGTAAACAGAAATGCGGCTGTGGAACTTAAAGTTACATTAGAATGTTTTGGTCATGACCATAAGGAACAGATATTAAAAGCATTAAGCAAAGCAGGCTATAGTCCTGTAGAGCAGGCTCCAAACTTATAGAAAATAAATTGCTGAAAAATAAAGCTGGAAGGTGTCAAGAAAAAATACTTGACACCTCCTTTTCTTTAGTGTAATATATGTCAGGTAGGCAAGGTGCGTTTTTATGAAAGATATATTTAAAAGTTCTTTATTATATGATTTTTATGGAGAACTATTAACTAATCATCAAAAAGAAATATATGAAGATTTTATTTTAAATGACTTAAGTTTAGGAGAAATCGCAGAAGAAAGAGGTATATCCAGACAGGGTGTACACGATTTAGTAAAAAGATGTGACAAGACTTTGAATGGTTATGAAGAAAAGTTACATTTACTTGAAAGATTTTCCAAAACTAAAGAGGATGTTGAAAAAATATGTCAGTTAGCAGACAGCGGTGACAAGAACAACATTCATGAAATAAAAACAATTGCACAGGAAATTTTAGATAATTACTAGGAGGTAGGGCTTTGGCATTTGAAAGCTTATCCGATAAATTACAAAATATATTCAAAAATTTGCGTGGCAAGGGGCGTCTTACAGAAGAAGATGTTAAAGTAGCTTTAAAAGAAGTAAAGATTGCTTTACTTGAGGCTGACGTAAACTTTAAGGTTGTTAAAGATTTCATTAAAAAAGTAAATGAAAGAGCCATTGGTCAGGATGTTTTAACAAGTTTAACACCAGGTCAGATGGTTATAAAGATTGTAAACGAAGAACTTACAGCTTTAATGGGTTCTGAAACAACAGAACTTAAATTGTTACCGGATAATGAAATTACCGTTATTATGATGATGGGACTTCAGGGTGCCGGTAAAACTACAACAACTGCTAAGATTGCAGGCAAGCTTAAAGGAAGAGGTAAGAAACCTTTACTTGTAGCCTGTGACGTTTACAGACCGGCTGCCATTGAGCAGTTAAAGATTAACGGTGAAAAACAGCAGGTACCTGTTTTCTCAATGGGAGATAAACAAAAGCCTTTAAATATTGCAAAGGCAGCTATTGAACATGCAAAGAAAAATGGCAACAATGTTGTAATCCTTGATACAGCAGGTCGTTTACATGTAGATGAAGACATGATGAACGAACTTGTGGAGATTAGAGATAATGTAGACATTACACAAACTGTTTTGGTTGTAGATGCTATGACAGGACAGGATGCAGTTAATGTTGCAAAAGAATTTAACGATAAGATTGGTATTGACGGTATTATTGTTACAAAATTAGACGGTGATACAAGAGGTGGTGCTGCTCTTTCAATTAAGGCAGTTACAGGCAAGCCAATTTTATATATAGGTATGGGTGAAAAGTTATCAGATTTAGAACAATTTCATCCGGACCGTATGGCATCAAGAATTTTAGGAATGGGAGATGTTCTTTCTCTTATTGAAAAGGCTGAGCAGTCAATTGATCAGGATAAGGCAAAAGAAATGGAACAGAGGCTTAAGAAAGCACAGTTTACTTTTGATGACTATCTTGAATATATGGCTCAGATTAGAAACATGGGTGGTTTATCATCCTTGCTTAAGATGATACCGGGAGTTGGTGGTCAGATAAAGGAAGATATGCTTCCTGATGATAAACAGCTTGGTAAGATTGAAGCAATTATTTATTCGATGACGAAAGAAGAAAGAGGCAATCCTGACCTTATGAATCCTTCAAGAAAGAAGAGAATTGCAAAGGGTGCCGGTGTTGATATAAGCGAAGTTAATAAGCTTGTAAAACAGTTTGAACAGGCAAGAAAAATGATGAAGAGCATGCCTGGCATGATGGGTGGAAAAGGAAAACGTAAAGGTGGATTTAAAATGCCTTTTGGCTTTTAAACATAAATATTAGAAATTAAATTATTTTACGGAGGTAAAGAAAAAATGGCAGTAAAGATTAGATTAAAGAGAATGGGAAAGAAGAGACATCCAATCTACAGAATAGTAGTTGCTGACTCAAGAGCACCTAGAGATGGAAGATTCATCGAAGAAATCGGAACATACGATCCAAATCAGGAACCAAGTATATTTGATTTAAACGAAGAAGCTACAAAGAAATGGTTATCAACAGGAGCACAGCCAACAGAAACAGTTGGAAAGCTTTTAAAGATTGCTGGTATTGAAAAATAATATCGGAGGGCAAATTCATGAAAGAATTGGTAGAAACAATTGCAAAAGCACTTGTTGACTCTCCTGATGAAGTTGTAGTATCTGAAACTGAAAACGAAAGAGAAATACTTATTACTTTACATGTTGCCAGTGACGATATGGGAAAAGTAATCGGAAAGCAGGGAAGAATTGCTAAGGCTATTCGTTCAGTAGTTAAGGCTGCATCTTCTAAAAGCGACAAAAAAGTTAAAGTTGAAATTCAATAAAATCACTTTAGTACAAGTGCAACAAGGCTGGAAGATTTTCCAGCCTTGTTATGTATAAAAGACAATGTTCAAGTTCATTTTATGTGAGAGGGAGAAATTATGGAACAGTATTTAAGAGTTGGAGTTATTACAAACTCTCATGGAATAAAAGGAGAAGTTAAAGTATTTCCGATGACGGATGATATCAAACGATTTAAGAAATTAAAAGAAGTATATTTAGATACAGGAAAAGAAAGAAAACTATTACACGTAGTATCATGTAAATTCGTAAAGAATCAGCCAGTTTTAAAATTTAAAGAATTTACAAACATCAATGAAGTAGAGATGTATAAGAGAAAAGGTCTGTTTGTCACAAGAGATCAGGCAGTGCCTCTAAAGAAAGATGAATATTTTATTGCAGATCTGATCGGACTTTCTGTGATCAGAGAAGATAATGGAGAAGTTCTTGGAGAATTAACAGATGTTCTACAGACTGGTGCAAACGATGTCTATGAAGTAAAGATGGAAGATGGAAAAGAAGTTCTGCTTCCAGCGATCAGGGAATGTATCAAGAAGGTTGATCTTGAAAAAGGCGAGATTACAGTGCATGTGATGAAAGGATTATTAGATGAATAGATTTCATATATTAACACTGTTTCCAGAGATGGTAATGGATGGACTTAATACAAGTATTATCGGCAGAGCGATTGATGCAGGACTTCTTGAGATCAATGCAGTTAATATCCGTGATTATTCTACCAATAAACATATGAAAGTGGATGATTACCCATATGGGGGCGGAGCCGGGCTTGTGATGCAGCCGGAGCCGGTTTATCGTGCATATGAAAATCTTACAAAAGATATGAAGAAGAAGCCAAGAGTTGTTTATCTGACACCGCAGGGAACAACATTTCATCAGGAGATGGCAAAAGAACTTGCAAAAGAAGAAGAATTAGTTTTTTTGTGTGGCCACTATGAAGGAATTGATGAGAGAGTCTTAGAAGAGATTGTCACAGATTATGTATCAATCGGTGATTATGTTTTAACAGGTGGGGAGTTGCCTGCAATGGTGATGATCGATTCAATTTCAAGATTGGTTCCGGGTGTTTTACATAATGATGATTCTGCCGGGGATGAATCTTTTGAAAATGGGTTGCTTGAATATCCACAATATACAAGACCATCTGTGTTTTTAGATAAAGAGGTACCAGAAGTTCTTTTATCCGGACATCATGAGAATATCCGCAAATGGAGACATGAACAGTCAGTCAAACGCACAAAAGAGAGAAGACCAGATCTCTGGGAAGCATATGAGAAGGGGACGGAAGAGAAAGATGGAGACAGGTAAGATTAAACTTGTAGCAGCTGATATGGATGGGACTCTTTTAAATCGTGATCGCAAGATCACACAATATACACAGGATGTAATTAAAAAAGCAGCCAGACGAGGCGTTTATTTTGTGCCAGCAACAGGAAGAGCGGTGAATGCACTTCCGGAAGAATTAAAGGCAATGGAAGAAGTCCGCTATGGGATTTTTAGTAATGGAGCGACGATTTATGATCTGAAGGAGAAAAAAGTCCTCTACAAAAACCAATTTCCAAAAGAAAGAATATTGGAATTATTAGATTGGTTGAAACAATTCGATGCAATGGCAAGTTTCAGCATGGATGGACAATCTTATGCGCAAAGATCAGATATGGACAATATCGACTATTATGAGTTGGACGAGAATACAAGAAGTGTTGTACAAGGTTCAAGAAAGATTGTTCCTGATCTGAAGAATCTGCTCAAGAAAGATGGACAGACGGTTGAAAAGATAACTTTGCTTTTTAAGACAATGGAAGAGAGAAAGAGTAAAGAAAGCATTAGGAGAGATCAAAGATATTCAGTTTGCAAGTTCACTGCCCAAGAATGTTGAGATTTCTCAAAAAGGCTGTAACAAAGGAGATGGATTATTTCATTTGGCACAGATTCTGGGGATAGACAAAGAAGAAACCATGGCATGTGGTGATGCAGATAATGACCAAGAGATGTTAGAAAATGCCGGATTTGCCGTTGTTATGGAAAATGGCCTTGATTCCATGAAAGCGATCGCAGACTATATTACAGTTTCTAATCAGGAAAATGGAGTTGCAAAAGCAATGGAGAAATTTGTATTAAGGTAAAGAATCTTAAAAAATACAAAAAAACACTTGCTTCGCATAAGAAAATATGATAATATGTTCAAGTTGTTATAAATATGGATGGTCCTCTGTTACATTAGGTATTAAGAACATCTGAATACGTTCAAGGAGGAACAACAATGAGCGCACAGGATATTATTAAAAGCATCGAAGATGCACAGTTAAGAGAAGTTGCTGAATTCAAAACAGGAGACACTGTAAGAGTTCACGCGAAAGTAAAAGAAGGAAACCGTGAAAGAGTTCAGGTTTTCGAAGGAACAGTCATCAAAAGACAGAATGGTGGAGCACGCGAAACATTTACTGTAAGAAAACAGGCAAGTGGTGTTGGTGTTGAAAAAACATGGCCAGTACATTCTCCAATCATCGAAAAGATTGAAGTAGTAAGACGTGGTAAAGTAAGACGTGCTAAATTATACTACTTACGTGATCGTGTTGGTAAAGCAGCAAAAGTAAAAGAAAGAGTATAATCAGACAGAGATTATCAAAAGAGAGGGATAGGCTGTATAAGCTTATCCCTGTTTTATTATATAGGATTTTGCTATATAATGATCACACAGAGAAATTATATAAGGAAAGGAGTTCTCTATGAGGAAAGGATACACAATGACCTATCAGATGCGTAAGAAACAGCGCCAGCAAAGAGAGACGATTATTCAGTATATTCTGAAGTTTGCCGGAGTTGTTCTGCTTGCATTTTTGATCGTACGGTTTGTATGTTTCAGTTTTACGATTCAGGGAGATTC
>ERZ836829.1700-NODE-1700-length-11293-cov-2.979445_pt1 | contig 11293 bp, 10 predicted proteins | sample MGYA00519574_ERZ836829 | MGnify/ENA primary metagenome ERZ836829 (study PRJEB31850, sample SAMEA3708808) | human gut metagenome | biome: human gut; feature: human-associated habitat; material: faeces | place: China | collected 2014 ... | reverse complement strand
CATTATAGTATGGGGGAGACAGGATGTAAAACGGAGAAAAAGCTGTAAAAATAATCTTCTCCCGGCAGAGATTTATAGATTCCATCCTCTGTCGGATAAAGCGTATAATCCCATATTTTATACCTAACCCATTTATCATCTTTTCCTACTATATACCCCCAAACCTGAAGACATCCGTTCGACTGCCGGCTGATCTCCAGCCTGTGAAGTCTGGGCATGCCATAGCTTCCCAGGTGGTTTCCGTAATCATATACCTCCCCATCCTGTACCCATGCGCCCGACTCATTTACCTGATAGCCGTCCGGCGTAACCGTATTGACATAGAGATAACCCCAGTCATCAAAGCAGTATGACTCTGCCGTTCCGTCCCCGCTTCCATAATCATAACCACCCGTCAAACGCAACTTCATAAACCTACGAGGAAATTATCCCTATATCTGTGCCTGAATTTTTGAATTATTTTTTCAAGCCGTAACAATGATATAAGACTTCTATTATTCCGGCTTTATTGGCGTTTCTTATACCGATTGACTTTAAATCTATATCTTCGTTTTCTATTTCGAATAAAAATTTTCTCATGTCATCGGCAATTTCAGCAGTGATGATTTGCCGTGTATCGGCAGTAATTAACTGAGCGAGGCGGAACACATCATTCTTGTGTTTCTTAATATTTTTACTGTCGATTTGCTCCCCATTGGACTTACGTTTCTTTTATCCAAAGCAAGCAGGATATCATTGGCGCTATATCCGTTGGCAACCAATCCCTCAAGGTAATTTCTGATATATATGTAGTTCTTATAAATGAGGGACGCAAAATACAAGGGTACCGGCAGCTATTTTCCCCGCTTCCACAACAAAAATCAGCCCCACAGCTCCCGGAAAACGGAAGCGCAGGACTGATTTTCATATTGCTTCAATTACAGGCTCTTAACCACCTCTGCCACATGAGCAGCGGTAAAGCCGAATTTCTCAAACAGTTCATTTGCAGGGCCGGAAGCACCGAAGCCTTCCATGCAGACGGTTGCTCCGTCCAGTCCTACATATTTTCCCCAGCCAAAGTCGGACAGCGCCTCTACGGCCACTCTCTTTCTCACAGCCTTTGGAAGTACGGACTCTTTGTACTCTGCAGTCTGCTCTTCAAATACATCCATACATGGCATGGAAACAACTCTTACGTCCATGCCGTCAGCCGCCAGAAGCTTCTTTGCTTCGACTGCAAGGCTTACCTCAGAACCGGTTGCAATGATAATGGCATCTGGTGTCTCCTTCACGGAATCTGCCAGAACGTACGCCCCCTTTAAGGCGTCCTTTCCAGTTCCTTCCAGCTGAGGAAGATTCTGTCTCGTCAGTACCAGAGCGGTAGGAGTTTCCTTAGAGGTAACTGCCGCATACCAGGCTGCTGCTGTCTCTCTGCCATCTGCCGGACGGAATACATGGAAGTTCGGCATGGAACGCAGCATAGCCAGCTGCTCAATAGGCTCATGTGTCGGGCCGTCTTCGCCTACGCCGATACTGTCATGAGTCAGAACGTATGTCATAGGCACCTTCATCAGAGAAGACAGTCTTGCCACAGGCTTCATGTAATCGCTGAATACGAAGAAGGTAGCCACATATGGAATCACTCCGCCATGAAGGGCCAGACCGTTTCCGATAGCTGCCATAGCCTGCTCTCTTACGCCGAAATGCAGGTTCTTGCCGCTGTAATCCTCTTTGGAGAAATCTCCCGCACCTTTTAAAGCAGTTTTATTGGAGGGAGCCAGGTCAGCAGAACCGCCGAACAGGTTTGGAACTGCCTGATTGATGCGGTTTAACAGCTCTCCGGAAACGTTTCTGGTTGCCTGAGGTTTATCCTCAAAGGCCCAGAACTCTTCCTGATCGTAAAGCTTTTCTGCCAGATTTCCGTCATGGTACTGATCCCAAAGTTCCTTCATTTCAGGATATTTCTCGCAGTACAGGGCAAAACGTGCCTTCCACTCTTCTTCCGGAGTTTTCAGACGCTCTTTTACTGTTTCCATGTGATCGTATACGTCCTGAGGAACAAAGAAGGGCTCCATGCTCTCCCAGCCAATGTTCTCCTTTAATGCAAGCACATTGTCTCCGCCCAGAGGCTCGCCGTGGGCAGAAGCCTTGCCCTGCTTTGCAGGACAGCCATAGCCGATCTCGGTATGAACAATGATTATTGACGGTCTGTCTGTATCTGCCTTGGCTGCCTCAATGGCTGCACCGATGGCGTCAAAGTCATTTCCATCCTCTACCTTAAATACGCCGAAGCCATATGCTTCCATACGCTTTGCCACATCTTCCCTGAACGCAATGTCTGTATTTCCCTCAATGGAAATATTGTTGGAATCATAGATTACGATCAGCTTTCCAAGTCCCAGAGTACCTGCCAGAGAGAATGCTTCAGAGGAAAGTCCCTCCATCATACAGCCGTCTCCGCCCAATACATAGGTATAATGGTCTACGATTTTGCAGTCTTCTTTGTTAAATACAGCAGCCAGATGAGCTTCAGCCATAGCCATGCCCACTGCCATGCCCATACCCTGTCCCAGAGGACCGGTAGTTGCTTCTACGCCTACGGTATGTCTGTACTCCGGATGTCCCGGTGTCAGAGAACCAGTCTGACGGAAGTTCTTAATATCATCAATGGAGAGATCTCCGTATCCGAACAGATGGAACAGAGAGTACAACAGCATAGAGCCATGGCCTCCTGATAATACAAAACGGTCTCTGTCAACCCATTCAGGGTCAGCCGGATTGTGTTTCATATGCTCTGCCCACAGCTCGTAGGCAATAGAGGCGCAGCCTAAAGGAAGGCCCGGATGGCCGGACTTTGCCTTTTCAATGGCGTCCGCAGAAAGTACGCGGATGGCATTGGCGGTTTTAGTCTTGATCATTTCCATGATCGTTCTCCTTTCTCTTGTGTCATGTCTTTTTGTTTCTGCTATAAACCAGTATTACACTTAATCTTATCATTTCATTTTGATTCCGTCTAGGGTGAGTTTTGAATTTATGGCGTTTACCGCCGGCATCTGTGCCTTTAAATCAAAATTTCTTTACCCAGGCATATCCTGTCATCCTGTATGCATCCGCAGAATGAATCAATCACCGGATATGATCGTTTCTCATCTTCCGTAGGATTTTTATGATACCATACGCCCTTAAATCCGTTCTTTAAAGCACCCTCTACGTCCTTTTCAAGACTGTCTCCGATAAAAGCGCACTGAGACGGGGCTGCTCCTGCCTTTTGCGCGCACAGATCAAAGAAACGTCCGGCCGGTTTTTCCGCTCCAGCCTCCTCGCTGGTTACGATCCAGTCAATATAAGAAGAAACTCCCAGCACTTCCAGTTTTTTATACTGGATATACGCCGTCATATCCGTGCCTATCCCAATTCCGATCCCTTTCGTTTTAAGCAGCTGCATCAACTGCAGAACACCCTCTTCAGGACGGGCAGAAGATAAAAGACTGTCCCAATATAAATGATACATGACTGTTGCATGGGGAAAAAGCGGCTTTCCCAATAATTCCAAAATACACTGCATCCGGATCAGACGGTTATGCACTGCTGCACAGTCTGCGCCTGTCCGTTCCTTTACCAGCTGCTGTGCCTGGCGAAACACCTTCACAAATGTCTCCCGATCCATCTGAAGAACCGTTTCTCCGTAAACAGTCAGGGCTTTCATTCCAGCCTCATTTCCTCTGTCATAGCTGTAAAGAGTGTTGTCAATATCAAAAAATACCGCTTTTATCATCTGATTCTCCCGTATTATTTCCCCTGTCCATAGTAAGCATTAACGCCATGTTTTCTGTAATAGTGCTTATCCTGAAGCTCCTGAGGCGCAGGCTGCACCCGGGGATTGATCATCTCACAGCGGGCCGCCATTTTGGCAACCTCCTCCAGCACAACTGCATTGTGAACCGCCTCATGTCCGTCCTTTCCCCAGGTAAAGGGACCGTGATTCTTACATAAAACAGCCGGAACCGCTTCATAATCTTTATCTTTAAAATAATCTGCGATCAGAACCCCTGTATTCTTCTCATAAGCACCCTCGATCTCCTCCTTTGTCAGGCATCTGACACAGGGAATCTCTCCGTACATATAATCCGCATGGGTAGTTCCGTAGCACGGAATCCCTCTGCCCGCCTGAGCCCAGCTGGTCGCCCAGGGTGAATGTGTATGTACAATTCCGCCGATCTTTGAAAATGCCTTATACAGCTCCACATGGGTAGCTGTATCAGAAGAAGGATTATATTTTCCCTCGATTTTATTTCCTTCCAGATCCACGATTACCATATCATCCGGAGTCAGCTTATCATAATCCACGCCGCTGGGCTTAATAGCAAAATATCCTGTTTCCCGGTCAATCTCGCTTACATTTCCCCAGGTAAACGTTACAAGGCCATGCTTTGGCAGCAGCATATTTGCCTCATAAACTCTTTTTTTCAGTTCTTCTAGCATAATGTCCTCCCTTATTCCATTTCCAGCTCGTATCTTGCCACTTCGTCAATCTCACGATTCGTTGCGATCAGAATGTCTTTTCCATCATATTTATACGCATATGCATTGGCAGGGCCGCAGTCATGGTCAAGCCGCTCTGCCCTGTATTCCTGCTTTTCCTGGTCGTAGGTAAATGCCAGCAGATCCCGGTCTCCCTTTCTGTGGCCGATAATTACAGTGGGAACACCGCCGATATCGCCGCCCCAGATGGCATGAACAAATTCCGCGTCCTTCCCATAGCTGTATACATGCTCAAAGCGGCCGTCTTTCTTTTTGTAAAAGTCGATCTTCTCGCCATGGAAGGGCGCCAGAACTGCCAGCTCCTTCTCTCCGTCTCCGTCCATATCAAGCAGCAGCGCATCGCTGGCCGGGGTATCAAGAAGCTGTGTAATCTCCCACTCGCCCTCAGGTGATGCAGGCGGAATAAACTGATAGATTCCGTTTTCACAGGAAACCACGCTTGTATCCTGTCCGTTTTCCTTTACACGGTAGTAGCCGTGGTTTTTGAGCATCTGATCCTTGATCACCTTCATCTCCAGCTGATGCTCCTCGTTAAAGCTGCTTAAATCCTCCGGAAGCACAGCCGCAAACACACGGCCGGGAGAGGACCAGTCATCCTTAAACTCATGGCCAGATTTTAAACAGCAGGCGATCAGATAGTGTACCCCATTTCTCTCTAAAATGTCAAACCGGTGTACAAAGGGCAGATCGGTCAGAGTGCGTACCTCCCAGTTTCCCTTTGATTTTGGAGTCACAATTACGATCTTTGCGTCCTTTGAGTCATTGGGAGAATAAAATTTATGGGTAGCAAGAAACTGGCCATCCGTTCCCGGAACCTGCTGCATGGTCATAACACCGCCCGGCTGCTCCCAGACAGTATCCTCCTGGTTTCCATCCAGATCAAAGAGCAGACAGCGGTCTACCTTCTCAGCTGCCACCAGGATATGATCCTTTCCCTGATAATGAAGAGGTGCTATGGAATAACATTTTGTCAGATTGGAAATTACTTTTTTTACTGCCTTCATCGTTTAACCGCCTTTCTACTCATTACCTTGTAAAATCTTCGTCATCTTATCACAGGCAAACTTCAGATCTTCTGTCCAGTCTGGATTTCCTACATACCAGAACTCGGTCACAAACTTCCGAACGCCCAGCTCCCACGCCTTGCGGATACCGGCCTCAAAGTCTACATGGCCTGTCCCAAAAGGAATTTCGCGGAATTTACCCGGAAGTGTCTCTTTTAAATGCATGGCAGCCAGATGGCCCCGTCCGGTTTCCAGATCCTCTTCCACATCTGTACCATACGTTACAGCCGCATTGGTAACATTTCCCAGATCAGGATATACATTCAAATACGGAGAATTTACCCGATTTACATAAACCATCGCTTTCTCTACCGTATTCATAAATTCCGTTTCCATGGTCTCAAAGCCCATCATCACTCCGGCTTTTGCCGCCATCTCCACTGCTTTTTTTAAATTTTCCTCAAAACGCTCTCTTGTCTCTTCACTGCCTTCTTCATAATAAACATCATAACCGGCCAGCTGAATGATCCGAATCCCCAGATCCTCTGCCAGACGGATCGCCTTTTCCATAATCTCCATTCCTCTGGCGCAGGTCTCTGGATCATTGCTTCCCAAAGGGTATTTTCTGTGTCCACTCAGACACATGGTACGGATGGGAACACCCGTCTCACTCATCAGTTCCATTAAAGCCAGCCGTTCTTCCCTGCTCATATCAAGCCGTGCCAGCTTTTCATCTGTTTCATCAATACTAATCTCTATAAAATCAAATCCTGCCCCTTTTGCCGCCAGCATCTTTTCCTTCCAGCTCAGATCCTTTGGCATGGCCTTCTCATAAAGGCCCAGTGTATATGCTTTTGCCATTTTATTTTCCTTTCTTTTCTGTCTGATTTATCAGTCCTTCATTCGGAAAATCTGCTTTCTTCACCTGATGAACTCTTACTCCTTTTGCCCTCAGCTCCTCCACAGCCTCTGCCGGAGCCAGTTCATCCGTAATCAGATAGTGAATCTCCTCAATAGGACAGCTGATAAAGCTACTGATCTGCCCCAGCTTGGTATGGTCTGCCAGAATATATGCATCCTTTGCCACATTCCGCACCATTAGCTGGTTAATCGTAACCTCATTGGCGTTTTCCGTTGTCATTCCCATAACAGCATCAATGCCGGAACATCCCACAAAGGCCTTTTTGGCAATTACCGTCTGGAGATTGCGGATTGCATAATCCCCCACCATTGCCTCTTTTGGATAACGCAGCTCTCCTCCTGTAAGGATTACATTTACCCCCTGGCCTCTCTCTGCATCAATCGCTCTTCCATTATTTGTGATCACTGTAACATTTTTTTTTGTAATATATCGAAGAATCTGGCGGACATTCCGGCTGGTATTAAGAAACAGTGTATCGCCGTCCTCTACCAGACTGGCCGCATAGCGCGCAATCAAATCCCGGTACAGCTGGATTTCGTCCGTCTGCTCCCCTTGTTCCCGGACTGCAACTGCACCTCCGTATACCCGGATCAGCTGCTTCTGCTCTTCCAGATACTGTAAATCCCTGCGTATCGTAATCACAGAAACCTTCAGCTCTTCTGCCAGCGCCTCTACCCGAACCTGAGATTTTTCCCTTAATATATCCCGGATCCGTTCTCTCCGCTCATCCACATATACCTTCTCACGCTTCACTGTTTCCCCTCCCATTCTTTTAAAATAAGGCAAATATTTAACAGTCCTTCCGCCGTTGTGATAATAAAGGCTGCAGCAGTCAGCTGCGGCAGCCTTTTAAACAAGATCTGCTGTTTATACGCTCACTGTACTATTCAATAATACCCTGAGCCTTCAGCTTCTCCTCAATCTCTTTATCTGACATAACATTCTTTAACGGAATCACCTTGACACCCTTTGCCTCTGCATCTGTGAACATACTGGCAAAGTTCTGGGCACACAGCAGAACATCATACTGTGCAGCTGTGCTCTTCCCCTCAGACAGCGGCGCGTGATGGGTTTTACACTTAATGCCGTTTCTTTTTAACACCTTGTCTAATGCCAGCTGAGCCATCAGGCTGGAACCGGAACCATTTGCGCAGCACACGAGAAATTTTAAATTATTTGCATTTGCCATGAATATATCCTCCATATAAAATTATTTTAGTTTGCTTTGTTTGCCTTTAATTCCTTATATGCCTCATAATCTTCTGTCATAAGGAAGTAACCCTTCTTATCCTTGTAATACTGGATCTGCGGAATAGCAAGAAGACCGATAAAAATAAGAGTTACGCCAATATAGCTTAAATACTTCATAACTACTGTAAATACAGGCCATACAACCGCCCAGTCCCACATACCTAAATATCCGCCGTAAGCTGCCATTCCAACCCAGCCTGCAATCAGAGCAGAACCGAATACCTGGCATAATCCGGAGATAAACGGAAGAACCAGAACAGCCTTTAAGCCACCCTTTTCATTGGCAAATACACCGATGGTAGCATTGTCAAAGAATACAGGTACGAAACCGCAGATAATAAGTACCGGACTCTTTAAAGCAATCAGAACAATAATTGCCAGGATCTGTCCGATAAAACCGGATACAAAGCCCAGAGTCACTGCATTGGATGCACCGAAACCAAAGATAACTGCACAGTCTACACCAGGAACAGAACCCGGAAGCAGCTTGCTTGCAATACCTTGGAAAGAAGTTGTCAGCTCAGCAACGAAGGTACGGACGCCCATCTGCAGAATTGCCAGATATACTGCAAAGTAAAGACAGGTCTGGATTACATAGAACAGCATGCTCTGTCCTTCCTTCATAAAACCGCCTGCAATCAGATAGTCCTTTCCAAGTACACATAAGATTGCGCCAAAGAATACCAGCATCAAAACAGAAGCAGATACCATGTTGTCGTTGAAAATAGATAAAAAGCCGGGAAGTTCCAGATCCTCAATCTTCTTAACCTTCTTATCTTTCTTCTTGCCTTCATTTCCAAAAAGCTTTCCTGCCAGCCAATAGAAGAAAGCTACACCAAACATCTGCTGATGAGCCAGAGCAAAGCCTGCTCCGTCAGTTACTTCCTGACATGGTTTAATTGTCAGGTTAGAACCTACTGCCCAGTAAGCACCCAGAAGAAGAGCCATAACGATCAGCATCGGAACATGCATGCCGGGAGCCAGAAGGCCCGGAAGAGCAAACATGATCAGCCAGTAAGCAGTTGCAGCCTGCTGTACCTGTACGTTTCCTGTGGTAAACAGTGCGCGAAGCTTTGTATATTTGCTGAAGCGCACCAGCAGGATATTTACAATAAATGCGATAAACAGAAGGATCATCGCATCGCCGAAGCCTTTTCCGAATACTTCTTCTACTCCGGCTGTAACGGCATTCTGTCCAAAATACGGATCAATAACTGTTGCGTTAATATTGAAGCGTTCACCCAGACCTACCAGTACAGGACGGAAGTTGTTAACCAGTCCGCCGGAACCAACAGTCAGAATCAGGTATCCTACAATTGCTTTAATTGTGCCTGCCAGAATATCATACCATGGTCTCTGAAGCAGAATATAACCGATCAATACAATAAAACCAATCATAAATGCCGGCTGCTGCAGGATATTTGTTGCAAAATATGACCAGATCTTAGACAAAATTTCCATAAGTCACCCCTTATTCCCTCTCTTAAATCAATCCAGATATTGTTTCTGGATTTCCAACAGATCTTCCGGTGTTTCAGCCTTTAATAAGGCTGCCACCACTTCTTCGTTCATCAGAAGTTCTGACAGACGAACCATATTGTTCATGTGCTGCTCCGGATTGCAGGAAGCCAGCGTAAAAAACAGCTGTGCGTCCTTTTCCGGATCCTCCGGATCAAAAGAAACCGGCTTGTCCAGCTTCATAAAACCAATGCTGGTCTTATGTACCCCTTCAGCCCCTTCCTGAGAATGGGGCATGGCAATGTTTGGCATAAGCACAATATATGGACCATATTTCTCCACGCAGGCAACAATATCTTCCTTATAATTTGCCTCTATCGTACCGTCTGCCTCCAGACTTTCGCAGCTCATGCGGATGGCTTCCTTCCAGTCCGGCGCTTCAGCTGCAAACTTATAATGTTTCTGCTCTACAAATTCTCTCAGCATATAACTTTCCCCCTAACACTTATCTGACCTTACAGGCAGGAACGGAATGGAATATTCTGAGGATGTTCGAAGCAGTCCTCAAATCCGCGTCTGTGGTGGTAAGCTTTCTTATCCTTATCTGTGGGATATACATATTTTCCTCCCACTTCCCAGAAGAATGGATGGAACTTGTAGTCCAGACGGTCTTTCTTCATATCATAAAGTACCCGGATTTCATTGATATCTGCCATAAAGTTGGTCCATACGTCATAGTGGATCGGGATTACAACCTTGGCTCTCAATGCCTCTGCCATACGGAGAATATCTACAGAGGTCATCTTGTCTGCCATACCCACAGGATTCTCACCATAGGAACCAAAAGCCACATCTACATCATAATCTTTGCCGTGCTTTGCAAAGTAAATGGAGTAGTGGGAATCACCGCTGTGATAGATATTTCCGCCCGGAGTCTTAATCAGATAGTTTACTGCCTTGTCATCCATATCGGTAGGACAAATTCCTGTAAGCTCTTCTCTGTTCTCGCTGGTATCATCTGTTGTTACCAGGCAGGTTCTGTCAAAGGAATCCAGAGCAACGATCTCAACGTCTTTGATCTTAATCGTATCACCCGGTTTTACTGTAATGCAGCGATCTGCAGGAACACCCCATTTCTGCCACAGTTCTACAGATTTCTTCGGTCCGATAAATGGTACGGGAACCTCTTCTCCCTTTTCGTTTGTTGTTGTCATGCCGCTCTTAATTACATGGGTTGCATACTCAGCGCTCATATGATCCTGATGGTAATGGGTCGCCAGCACTGCGTCTACCTGCTTAATGGCAAAGGGATCGATCACAAAGGGGACTGCTCTTAAGTTAGGCTGCATCATTCTGCCGCCGCACATATTTGCCATCTGATGTCCCGGCTTCATCTTTCCGTCTCCATGGGTTCTCTTTCCGTTTCCGGCCCAAAGATCTACGGTAAGATTGCATCCTCCAGGAGTCTTAAACCAGATACCGGTACATCCCAGCCACCACATAGCAACGGTTCCCGGCTTCACCTCCTCGTTCTCAATCTCCTCATTCAGCCAGGTTCCCCACTCAGGAAATGTCCCCATAATCCAGCTCTCTCTTGTGATCTCATCAATCTTGCTCATTTCGCATCCTCCTTGTTTTTGATCATTTTTATGATTGTTCTTATGCGTTCATCTCTGTCTTTACTTGAATATTAGCACTTTTTGTGCAGTATAGCAATGGTATTATATGATTGTTTCATATTTTATATGATTCATTTATTATTTTGCATTATATTACACGTGATTTAACTTATCTTTTATATATTTTATCTATAATTTTTACCATTCCATTTGTTTTATCTTTGTATTTTAATTTAATTTTTTATATATTTACTTATTATCCTGATTTTTACATACTTTCTTCTTGGTTATATGATTCTTTTTTATAGATTTCGGTCTTATCTTTTAGTCGTCATCCCTTCATATGATTCTTTTTACGATATCAGCGTGTTCACCTTTTCGATCGAGTAGGAGGCGGTGATTAACCGCCGTCCTCTCACAGCACCGTACGTACCGTTCGGTATACGGCGCTTTCAATAGTTGACGTGCACAGACTGATAGGCTGTGGCTAAATCATAAAAGCCACGGCGTATAACTTA
>ERZ836829.1696-NODE-1696-length-11317-cov-3.081779_pt1 | contig 11317 bp, 14 predicted proteins | sample MGYA00519574_ERZ836829 | MGnify/ENA primary metagenome ERZ836829 (study PRJEB31850, sample SAMEA3708808) | human gut metagenome | biome: human gut; feature: human-associated habitat; material: faeces | place: China | collected 2014 ... | reverse complement strand
AATTAAGCCACACATACTCTTTTAAAACAGTATAACATAAAGTAATATAATGGCTGTTATTTTTCTTCAATTTCAAGTAAATTTAATAATAATTTTCTATTCCCATTGTTCAATAGATTTTATCCATTGCGATATCTACATAGTAGATAAATTTATATCTGCTCTGTAACAATCACTATTCTTTTTTGTTTCCATCTTGACAATTGTAAAATAAACTGCTACCATTTAATCAAGAGATGAGTTTTCAACTGAGTAAAGTCTTATGACTGGAAAAGGCTACTCGTTTCTTTTTTTATGTTCATAATATCATATAAATATTTCTTTCCATCTTCTGAATGGGCATATTCATCCGGAAGATCTGAACCTATATACACTACCTCCTTGCTATCTGCAATTGTATAAAATTGACCCACATACTTAGTTAAATATTTCTCAACATCATTCCAACTAATATTTTGTCTACCTTTAAAAACAATATCATTAATTATAACAATGTTATTTCCATTTAAATCTTTAACAATAGATACATTTCTTGAATTTTGTTTTTCTTCCATAAGCTATTTGTTCTCCTTCACACTTTTTAATTCATCATAATAAGCTTTATACCGATATGCAGTTCTCCTACTAATATCGCCTTCTTCTACAATTTCGTTAATAGTCATACCACTCTCATATTTACCGGCAAAATCATTATAAGCAGCCATCCATGCTTCGTTATGTTTCTTTCTTCCACCATAATTTCTATTTCTATAATATTCCAACTCCGACAACAACTTCTTGTTCTCTTCTTCCAGTTCCTTAATGCGTTCTAATGCTTCCTCCAATGTTTTTATCATGACTACCTCCTATTAGTTTATTTTGTGCCACTTTGGTATTTGTCACAAAAATGACATTTATTTTATTTAGTGTCAATTTGATTTTTGACATTTTTTTTAAGTATTTCAAAAAGAAAACAACCATTCATTTTCAACCTTTTTTGAAAACGAATGGTCGCCAAAATCACTTACTAAATCTATATTTTTCTTTTATGTGCTCTAACATTTTTACATATTAAGTCTTTTTATAATCCTTTCAATCATCTCTCTCCCGGTAACAGTTTTTCGATTTTGAAAACTACCTATCCATTCTTTTAAATTATTCACATATTCATACATTACTTCAACGTATGACTCGTATACAGCATTCGGAAAATCCGCCTCTGCGTCATAAATAATACTTTCATATGCATCAACTAAACTCTCACATGCGCTATCAATATAAAAACTATAGTCGTCTTCATACTCTTCACAATATTCGCATTTTTCAAATAATTCCTTAATACCAGGTACTTCTTTTTCCTCTTCATCGAACGATTTTTCAATAGCTTCTGCAAATGCTTTTTGACATTTTTTTTGAATTTGTTCTTCCCAACTTTCGTCTGGTTTATTAACTGAAGTCTTTAAATCATCAATTTTTCTTTCAACGTACCCTTTCGTATTGCCTGTACAATAGACATCCGCAAATGCCTCACAAGATTCAAAAAATACATTTTTCAAGAATGCTGCAATTGAAAATGTTAATTCTTTATAGCATATTTCTGTGGTATCTATTAATTCTTTTTTTACATTCTCATATAATCCTTTAACCTCAGATACTGCTCTTGACAGTTCCTCCTTACATGCAGCTTTTGCTTTCGCTTTTATGTAATAACCCGAATCATTGTAATCATCAGCCTCACACTCAATAGAACCGTCATATTCATATAAGCCTTCTTCTTCGTTTTCAAACGCTTCATCTACAAACTCTTCTAAAATTTCACTTATGTTATCCACAAATTCGCTTATCTCATCCAAATCAATATTACTTAATGCTTGACTATCATTCGATTTTTCTTGGCATTCCGATTCTGAATCAAAAATATCATTAAAGATATCAAATTTACTATCCGCCTTGTTTTCTTTGTTCTCTGCTATTACTGACAAATTCTTTTCTTCTGCGCCTACTATCTTCCTATATTTCTCATCAAATTGACAATTTACAAATGAAATGGATTTTGATTCAAAATCAACAGGCTGTTTTTCCTCTATCACAACCTCAACTCCATCAATAATTCCAATATACTTTGTATTACCTTTAGATATCGGCACTGAAAATCTTTTACCACACAAATAAATTTCTTTTGCGTTCTCATCAAGTAAATCGTATAAATCGTCCTGATCAAAAGCTACATAGTCAACATTCTTTGCATATTTCATAGCATCAGGATATTCCTTAAGCAGCTCTAATTTACGCTTTCTTTCTTCAGCCATACCTTCTTCTTCAGATGTATTTTCATCATATTTTACATCTAAAACTTCACAAATTTTCTTTTCAACATCTTCTTCGTTTGGATTAATTGCTGCAATTTCTTCTGCAATAGTATTTTCATACCTATCCTGAAGCCATGTTACAAGCCTTCCATCATTAAAGTATTCCAATACTCTCGATAATGAAAAATTATCACGTAATTCTTCCATACTTCTTACTTCAACACCATCTTCCATTTCTAATGGAAATCTAACCTTTTTTGCCATATTTATTCCTCCGTATCTTTGACACAAATCATTAACTTTTACATTTTCATTGTAGTTTGACACAAGGACATAATATGTCATTGTACTATTTTTCTCAAAAATTAATATGTTGATTGTACATTTCGTCTGTTAAATCTTCTCCTTCTTCAACACCCCCACCTGCCCTTTCAATCAATGTTGCTTTTCCAAAATCATCATCACGTTCTGCTCTTACAAAATAAAATTGTTCTTTTTCATCATAAACAATTGCTCTAGCTATATTTCTATCATGATTAATATAAGCAAGTTTCCATTCTGTATCCTGCAAATTTATTTTTAATTCAGTGTTTTGCATTGCTATCTCCTCATTTCATATAGCATTAATCTAATTTTTTATCCTGCACCCATCTACATCTATTTTTTCCATAATTACCACTATTGGCAATTATTATTTTTCTTATCTGCAATTGTAATCACATTTGCCAAAATCAAAACGACAGCATACGCACACAATATTACAAAAGTTGATGGCATAACATCCATTAACGCTGTCCAGTCTTTTTTATTAACCCAATTTAATGCCATTTTGTACTGAACCAAAAGTGTAGCTATCACAAATGCTAACGAGCAGACTGCTGATAATACCGCCCTATCACTTTCTTTAATTTTTAATATCCAACCACCAATACAAAATATAATGCTGATTGCTCCACAAATAATCCACATATTTCATTCTCAGTATATCGAAATGACTCATTAATCATTTATTAATATACCTTCTCCTCCTTGTACTTTCATCCCCAGTAAAGTGACTTTTCTCATCTCTTACAATCACCATTCCACATATCATCATTTCTTGAAAATGATTTATAAAATTGCCTCTCTATCTTTCTGCATCCATAAAAAACTCCCACCTAAGTGGGAGCTACCGATGGATTTCCAAATCCACGAAATTCCTTTATTTATCGGCTAAGTTTCACCACCGTCTCCACATGCACCGTATTAGGAAACATATCCACTGCACATGCCTTTTCTACTCTATATCCCTGCTCCTGTAACATTTCTAAATCTCTTGCAAGGCTTGTAGGTTTACAACTTATGTAAACCAAATTATTTACACCAAAATCAATTATTTTCTGCAATGCTTTTGGATTAATTCCATCTCGTGGTGGATCAAGAATAATCATATCCGGCTTGTCCTCAATTTCATCTATAACTTTCAAAACATCACCGGCGATAAATTCACAGTTATCAAGACCGTTTAAGCCTGCATTAACTTTTGCCGCCTCAACAGCTTCTTCAACGATTTCAACACCAACTACTTTTTTAGCAACAGGTGCGATAATCTGGGCGATTGTTCCTGTCCCACTATAAAGGTCAAACACTGTCATATCTTTAGTGTCACCAATGTACTCTCTTGCTTTAGAATAAAGAACTTCTGCTCCTAAAGAGTTTGTCTGGAAAAATGAGAAAACTGAAATCTTAAATCTTAATCCAAGCAACTCCTCATAAATATATTCATCACCAAATAAAATTCTTGTTTCGTCACTTTGAACCACATCAGCCAAACCGTCATTAATAATATGTATTACTCCGCAAAGTTTTGCTGACAAATCAAGGTTCTTTAAAATTTCAACTAACTCAGTCCAGTTTGCCTTCTCTTCCATTTCCTTGTCCGATGTTGTGACCACCGCAACAAGTAACTGTTTTGTAACTGTTGTTCTTCTTACCAAAAGGTGTCTTAAATATCCTTCATGACGTAATTTTTTGTAAAAAGGTAATTCTTTACCGGCACAAAATTCCAACACAGCATCAAGAATTTTTCTGTAATCACTATCTACAATTTGACACTCATCAACTGTCACAATATCATGGAAACTATTGCGCTTATGCATTCCAAGAGCAAGTGGACCATCTTTTACTTCATCTCCAAAAGAGAATTCCATCTTGTTTCTATACTCCCACTGCAATGGACTTTGCAAAATTCCCTGAAATTCGTACGACCCATTAATTGCGTTATCAAGAATTCCCTTAACTGTATCTTTCTTTAATTTTAACTGGTTGTCATAGCTCATTGTCTGATAAGAACAGCCACCGCAAAATTCAAAATGCGGACACTTTGGAGAAACATCTTCAAGTTCAGATTTTTCAACAACTTCCTTTAATCTTCCAATGGCATTTCCTGATCTCTTTTTTGAAACTACGAATTTGACAGTTTGTCCCGGTACTGTTCCTTTAACTACTGCCATTCCTTCTTCTCCACAATCAACTTTTCCCTTATTAGGAAATGTAAGTCCCACAACTTTTCCTGTGTATTCAACACCTTTTTTCATCTATATAATCTTGCATAATCCACCATTCTTTACAAACAATGGATTACTCTCCTTTCTCTAAAATCCTAAAGTATAAACTAATTTAATATTTTTTAACTTTTACTAATTTATTTACTATTTTCAACTGATTCCCCTTATCTGATTTTTTACTAATTTCTTCTCTTAATTTTTTTTAAACTAATTTGGTAACTAATTTTTGAGAATTTACAAAAATTGACTTTTTTAAACTTAATCCTTTATTTTTACAAAGAAAGAGTTTCAAAATGATACTTTCAAATAAAAAATCTATAATAAAAATTCTTCCATAAGAAACATACCAATATTGAAACTCTTTCATAAAGATTAACTATTCAAAGAAAAACGATTAATCTTCAAAATCATCTTCATCTTCTTCATCTTCATCAAATAAATCATCAAAGTCATCTTCGAAATCATCATAATAATCTTTGTTAATTAATCTATAAATTCCATAAGCTGCACCTGCTACTGCTGCAATTGCTGCGATAACACCAAGAACAACTGCTACGATTTTGCAAGTTTCCTTCTTCTCATCTTTTCCAATGAGTTTTCCGATTTTTACACCCTTCATTAATTCGTCCATATTATTCACCTCTTTTTGTTTAATTTCGTTTTTAATAGTAATATTATATCATCAATCATGGTCTTTTACTACACTTTTTTAAGTTTAGCAAATGATGCCATCATAACCTTTTGACCTACTAAATCAAAATTAACTGTTACCTGGTAATCTCTAGGTCCATCCTCAATTCCAAGCACTGTTCCTTCACCAAACTTCATGTGCTTCACTCTATCTCCAACATGATAATCTATGTCAGCTTTGGTTACTACAAACTCTTTTCCAAAGCTAGGTTTGCTACTTGGTTTACCATAAGCAGGCTTCTTGGACATAGCTCGATATGAGTTATCTTTCCAATCACTTACATATCTCTTAGAACTTCCCATATAACCACCGCCATGATTTAGTGAACCTTCATAACCGCCAAAGCCACTAAATGATGGTTGCTTCTTCTCAACACCTGCTGCTCTTGCATCTGTCACATTCTTGCTATTAACAATCATTGGTGGAATTTCCTTAACGAATCTTGATACAATATTATATTGCATTTCTCCACGAACCATACGCTTCTTTGCGTAACTAATTGTCAAATGTTTCATGGCTCTTGTTATTGCCACATAGCAAAGTCGTCTCTCTTCTTCTAATTCCTGTGCATCATCAGCCATAATGCTCATATAGCCTGGGAACAGACCATCTTCCATGCCACATAAAAATACATACGGAAATTCCAATCCCTTTGCACTGTGAACTGTCATTAACACAACATAGCTACTGTCTTCATCAAGGTTATCGATTTCTGCCACTAAAGCAACTTCTTCCAAAAATTCTGATAAAACAGGCTCATCAGTATTTTCTTCATATTCAATAATTTTATTAATTAATTCTTCAATATTTTCAATTCTGCCATTTGCCTCGTCAGTATTTTCAGCAACCAAATCACCCATATAGCCTGTGTCTGTCAAGATTGCATTTACTAATTTTAGAATATCATTCTCGTATTCTTCTGTCTTATAACCTTCAATTAAATTAGTAAATCCTTTAATTTTCGAAACTGCTCTTGAAAGTCCCGGAATATTCTCAACTTCTAAAAAAGCATCATACAAATCCATTCCGTATGCTCTTGCGTAATCCTTCACACGCTCAACAGTTGTTGCACCTATTCCTCTTTTTGGAACATTTATTATTCGCTCTACTGCAATATCATCTGTTGGATTACTTATAATCCTTAAATATGCAATAATATCCTTAATTTCTTTTCGCTGATAGAAATTCTGACCACCAATAATCTTATAAGGAATGTTCTTCATCATTAATTTTTCTTCCAAAGCTCTTGACTGTGCATTAGTTCTGTACAAAATTGCATAATCATTATAATCTGCTTTTCCGTAATCTACTTTTTCCTTTATCTCACTTGCAACCATTTCTGCTTCAGCATAACCGTCTTCTGCCTGATATAAATCAATCTTATCTCCCTGTTCATTTTCACTCCAAAGAGTCTTGTCTTTTCTTCCGGCATTGTTATGTATAACCGAATTGGCAGCTTCTAATATGTTCTTTGTAGAACGGTAATTCTGTTCCAGTTTGACCACCCTTGCATTTGGAAAATACTTTTCAAACTGCAAAATATTTGTAATATCAGCCCCTCTGAATTTGTAAATAGACTGGTCATCATCACCAACTACACATAAATTCTGATTCTTAGAAGCCAACTGTTTAATAAAAGCAAACTGTGCCGCATTAGTATCCTGATACTCGTCCACCATAATATACTGAAGTCGATTCTGATACCCTTCCAAAACTTCCGGACACTTGTTAAACAACTGCACTGTTTTCATTATTAAATCATCAAAATCCAACGCATTATTTTTCTTCAAGGCTTCCTGGTATTCATCATAAATCTTAGAAATATTAACCATCTTAAAATCATTTCTTGCCATTGCCGCCACATCACCTGTGGTAATAAGCTTGTTTTTAAAATCAGATATCTTTCCAAGCATAGCATTTTCTTTGTAAATCTTTGTGTTAAGGTTAAGTTCCTTAATAATATTCTTCATTAATCGTTTCTGATCATCTGTATCATAAATTGTAAAATCTGTGCTATAACCAATTCTATCTATATATCTTCTAAGAATTCTCACACAGGCTGAATGGAAAGTGCTAACCCAAACCTGCTCAGCACCAAAACCAACAATCTTATTTACCCTACTTCTCATTTCCGCTGCCGCCTTGTTGGTAAATGTAATTGCCATAATGTTGTATGGATTCACACTTTTTTCTTCTATTAAATATGCAATTCTATGAGTAAGAACCCTTGTCTTTCCTGAACCTGCACCAGCCAGAATCAGCAACGGTCCATCTGTGTGAAAAGTTGCCATCTGCTGCATGTCATTTAAAGTATCATATATTTTGTTCATTTATAAACCTCGTCATATAAAAATCAAACAAATGTTTGTCTCTCTATTCTAACATAATCCTAATAATAAATAAATTCATTTTTTACAATTTAAATTCTTTCTTTTATTTTTTCCTCTAATCATATCCCCTAATTATTTCCCATTTTTCTCTAATTATTTTATTTAATCAAATTATATAATTTCACATAACCCTTTTTTGTACCATCTCTCCATATTTTGAAAAACATATTAATACATATTTTTTTACTTTATGCATTATTTTTATACTTTTTTCACATCTTGTATTTATTTTTTTGCATGATGAGTTTTATTTTTTATATCTTGTAGTTTTCATTACTAGGTATTATACTATAGAAAGGAGGAGACGTTATGCATTCAGAAGATTTTATTAAAAAGATACTAGATGATATAGACACCTTTAATATTGATGATATTCCAAACATTGATTTATATATGGATCAGGTAACTACCTATCTTAATGATAAATTTGCCAATACTAAAAGGCACGAAGATGACAAGCTTATGACTAAAACAATGATTAATAACTATGTCAAGAGTCGTCTGCTTCCATCACCTGAAAAGAAAAAATACACAAAAGACCACATGATGGTTCTTATTATGATTTATTTTTTCAAAAATATCATTTCCATCAATGATGTAAATAAACTTATTACTCCATTGCTGGATTCATATTTTCACAACGATGAAATACCTCTTGAAAATATAATAAATACTTTTTTAACTTTTGCCAAACAGTGCAATTTAACTGACAGTATTTTAACTGAATATAATGAATGTCGTGAAATTTTCAAAGACGCAAATGTTAAAGATAAAGAATATCTTGAAACAATGGGCTTGATTACAATGTTAAGTTACGACACTTTCGTTAGAAAAATTGTTATCGAAAAATTAATCGACTCATTGCCTGACACAGAAAATACCGAAAAATAATATTAACGCAATAATCCCGTAAACATACATTTTACTTGTACGTTTACGGGATTATTTTTTTTATAAAGAATGTCTCTTTTAAATATTTACCTAATTGTTTTTATTTTCAGCCTCTTGTTCATTTACACGTTCAAGAACCAAGTCATATCCATCGTTTCCATAATTAAGTGAGCGGTTAACTCGGCTAATGGTTGCTGTTGATGCTCCTGTAGCATTTGAAATATCAAGATATGTTTGTCCTTCTCTTAATAATTTTGCCACTTCATATCGTTGGGATATTGATAGCAATTCATTAATTGTACACACGTCTTCAAAAAAAGTATAACACTCTTCCTTATCTTTTAAGGTAAGTATAGCTTCAAATAAATGATCTACTTCCGTTCTTCTAATATTCTTACTCATAATATACCTCTCAATTGTCAGGTTTCTTTACTTTTAGATTTTAGCACTCTAAAGTTTGAAAGTCCAGTATATATTGTTATTTTATTGCAAGATTTTGTTGCAAGTCCAATCTGAAAATTTGAAATTAACTCTCCAAATTTCACGGTAGAATTTTATTTTACTATCTACCGCCTATCACCCAAACTATTGAATCACATAAATTACCTAAACTGTATTTAGTCACCTAAATTATCTGAACTGTTTTCTCAAAGTCTGTAATTCTTCAACACTAAACTTGTATGTTGTGTTGCAGAAATCGCATTTAACTTCAATTTCCTTACCGTCATTAATAATTTCGTCCATATCCTTTTTGCTAATACTTGCTAAAGCTTTTGCAATTTTTTCCTTACTGCAGTTACAAACAAAACCTGTCTCAATTTTATCTGTAAATTCAACATCCATGTCACCCATTACTTCTTTTAAAATATCCTCAGGTGTCATTCCTTTTTCAAGCATTTCTGTTACTGAACTAATGTTGTTTACTCTTTCTTCTAATTTATTTATTACTTCTTCATCAGCAAATGGCATAAGCTGGACAATAAATCCACCTGCCTGTTTTACCGTATTATCCTTTGACATTAAAACACCTAATCCTACAGCAGAAGGAACCTGTTCTGATGACGCAAAATAATATGTTAAATCTTCTGCTACTTCACTTGTGCCTAAAGGCACCTGGCTAACGTATGGTTCTTTTAAACCCATGTCTTTAATTACTGTAAGTGTTCCGTATCCAATAGCCGCACCTACATCAAGCTTTCCTGCGTAATTTGCAGGAATAAGTACATTAGGATTTCCTACATAGCCTTTTACATTTCCTTTTGAATCAGCAGTAACTGTCACTCCGTTAATTGGGCCGTCACCCTTCATCATTAAAGTAAGCATATCCTTTTCGCCCTTCATCATTACACCCATCATTGCACCACCTGTTAATAATCTGCCAAGTGCTGCTGTTGCAACGGGACTTGTATTGTGATGCTGTCTTGCTGTTTCAACCATTTCTCTTGATGTAATGGCAAATGCTCTAATCTGTTTATCTGCTGCTACCGCTCTAACTATATAATCCATTTTATTGTTCCTTTCTTTATTTAGCATTACTTTTTCTAACTACCACGTACACTCTGTCATTTTCTTCAGTACCTTCATTATCAGTAAAAGCTTCATATATTTTTTCTAATTTAAGTCCTGATTTTTCAACTGCTTTTTTCACTTCATTTAAAGTATACCCTCTTTGAAAATGCTCCTCTTCATATTTGTCATATCTGCCATCTTCAGCCCTAACAAATACTGACAAATAATATTCATTAATATTTGTCTCTTCATCAAAATAATTTTCCCAAATAAAACTGCTGTCTTCCCTGTCCTCAGCTATGGTTTTCTCACCAATATCAGAAAAATACTTCTTTGTTTTTAAATCAAAAACAAATACTCCGTTATCTTCTAAATACTCATTAACTCTCTCAAGAACTTTAGTAAAATCACCATAATCTGTAATATAGTTCATTGAATCACCAATGCTCACCATTGCAGGCACTGCATATGGAAGTTGAAGATTAGTTGCATCCTGTAAAACATACACGATTTCTTCCTCTTCCTTTTTACTTTCAGCAATTTCAAGCATTTCCTGGGAAAGATCTATTCCTATCATATTATAACCTTTTTCGTGAAACAGCATTGTACCCGTTCCTGTTCCACAACCTATTTCAACCAAAGTGCCGTCTTTTGCACCATATTTTGCTAATAACTTTGCTGCATAATCACACCATTGATGATAATCTACATTGTCCATAAATTCATCATAAACCTGTGCGAATCCACCGTATGCTTCCATTTTATTCTCTCCGATTTCCTTATATTTAATTTTTACAACATAGTGATTTTACCAACAATCACTGCTAAACGCAACCTTGATTAATGCCACCTGCTCATTTATACTATTTAAAGAATTAGGAATAATATTTATGTTACTATTTTCTTTAATTAATAATAGGAGAACTTCAATGACAGTTAGTATATATAATAAAATTAAAATATCCTCAAAAAAACAATTTGAAAAATACATTTTACTTTTAA
>ERZ836829.1695-NODE-1695-length-11317-cov-4.634079_pt1 | contig 11317 bp, 14 predicted proteins | sample MGYA00519574_ERZ836829 | MGnify/ENA primary metagenome ERZ836829 (study PRJEB31850, sample SAMEA3708808) | human gut metagenome | biome: human gut; feature: human-associated habitat; material: faeces | place: China | collected 2014 ... | reverse complement strand
TTCACTACTTAACCGTGAATAATGGCACCTTTGATAAGACCATTAAGGTTGATACTCGAGGTAATTATGTATTTGCGGTGAGAAATAATTCGTCGCAGAGTATTTCGGTTAGCGGGTATGTCCGTTATTGAGTATAGTACCCAAAATTACAGAAAAGAGGTGCTAATATGTTAAAAAAATTAATAATGGCGATGGTCTGTTTGGGAATGATCGTTACTTCTGCTGCGGCAGTTCAGCTTACGGCTGGATATTTTGGTGTAACAGAGTATAGTAATCAGGGTATGTCGGAGGTACCTGGACGACAGTATGTTCAAAGATTAAACTCAGAGTTATCCAGCAAATATACCGTGGAAAATACCTATTCTGAACACGATAAAAGAGCTACAAAAAGTAATTTTGGAACACGTGCAAACAGTAATGAAGCAAGAACCTTTTTTGCATGGTCAGGGCATGGATATGCTGGGGCTTCTAAAGGCCCACTTCTGTATGATGGAATCTATTCCAAGAGCAACTGCCATTTTAAGCATTTGTATGTAATCATGCATTCCTGCAATTGGCTAACAAATAACGGAAATCAGAGTGAGCAAAAGGCTATATATAATACGTTTAATGGATGTCGGTTGCAATTGGGGTTTGCTTCTAAAATGTATTTGGATTCACGTGAAGCGGCAGCATTTGTGGCAAGAATGGAAACTCAGACTATTGCTAGTGCGTATGTTAATGCGGCGAGAATCTATCAGGTTCAGAAAACAGATGATAACAGCATTGTTAAAGTGACTGGCTACAAAGATGCTCGTATGGATTATATTTATAGTGGAAAATCTGCTGCGCCTGCGTATAGTACGGCTAATGCATCACAATTCGTTGAGCATTATAATGTTGAGATTAAAAGAACAGGTAAGAAAGTAGAAGATTAATAAGTTGGGGGCATTATTATAGAATAGCGAATAGTGGAGTGATTCATATGAAGAAAAATTTATATGTTCGAAGAGTTGGAAGCATAGCAGTGATAGTAGGATTACTTTTAGCAATTATGCTGGCGGTAGGTCAGTTTGTTCATCCGTCGCTTGATGAATTTCCGAAGATTAATTTTCCTAAAGCAGGAAATCAGGAGAATATGGAGAATATTTTAAATTTAGATAATTTGAAATTACCGTCAGATAATGTTGCTGCAGTTTATAGGATTAAGACGATAGATACTTTGCAAGACCAAGCTAATATAAGAGATTCGCTTAGTCTTGATGATGCAGCAGTATTCGGAACATTATCAGATCCGAATCCAATAGCTTCTTCAGCGGTGATCGGCTATGACTCAAATAGTGGTCGTTGGTTATATCAAACTGACATGGCATTTGATACAGGTGAAAATGTGCCGAATGAACAAGAAGCAATTCGTATTGCCCGAGATTTTATAAGTACATCAAATTTATATCCTGTGGAGCTATTAGGTGATCCGGTTGTTGCCGCTGATACAAGCGGAGATGGTTTGGAAGAAGAACGAACAGTTCTTAGACGAAGTGTATATTATTATCCTACTGTGGACAATAATCCAGTATATGGTGTTTTTCGTATTTGCATAGAAGTAGGATCTAATGGAGAAATCGTAGGAGTAGAAAAATTAGCAAGTGAATATGAGAAGGTTACAGATGTGCAACTATCTGATCTTCAATCTGTGAAAAAAGATTTTGCGACTCAAGATTTTATGTATATGGGGGAAGACACACCGCAATACACGGAGTTGGAACAAGCTGAGGTTGGATTTTATGCCGATGTAGAAAGTGAATATATTCAGCCGGTATATATTATTTCTAATGCGGATGAATCTGCTGCTATTCTAATTGATGCTTTGAATAGAGATTAAGTTAATACACAAGGCAGCACCGGTAATCGGTGCTGTCTTGTGTATTTTCACTGAGGACTACGTTCTTGTGTATTAGTTATTAGAGAATGGACACAGGAGTTATCATCATGTACATATCGTACATTCCGAAAAACGAGCGTCAAGGTTGGTTCATGCGAACCACTTTTTTCTACCCGTTGTACGCCGATCTGCTGAGCAGACGGCTCGAACGGGGCGAAAAAAGCAAGCCCTTGACGCTCGTTTTTCTCCATTCACAGCAGCAGGAAAGAGGGCAATCTGCCGCACTGGGGCTTGCTACCGCAAGCCCATCTCCCACACTTGACAACGATATGCCAGCTATGTATAATGAGGATGTGGGAGATATATTGCAAGCTACCTAAAGTGTTACCACTTTAGAGCTTGTGAGGGGGCTGCACCCCCTTCAATCCCCTGCTTGGAGAACGCCGCGAACGAAAGAAAGAGAGGTTTCTCATGTTGTACGAAGATCGGAAAAAAGAAATCGAAACCATCAAAGAGCGGACACTCGTTTTGAAATTGTCTGATGCTGATTGCGACCGCATTTTGCAAAAAGCAGCCAGCCACGGCATGACGGTTGCTGAGTTGTTGGAGAGCTTCATTGGCGATCTTGTCGATGGCACTTTCACCAATGGTTCGGACGAACGCTATCTTGCTGAGGACTGGTTCAACCGTTGCGGTTTCGAGCGTGATGATAAGAGAACGCTGCTGTGGCATTTGCTGGAGCAGAACGCAGACCTCGAAAATTTCGTCGAACTCTATGAGGAGAACGAAGAATACAAGTCGCACCCAGAGGAGTTTGAGGAGCAGCGTGAAGAATACGAAATGGAGCCAGGTGACACATTCGATTTTGAAGACGAATTACAGTATTGGCTGGACGATTGGAAGCTGAACAAGTTGAGTATGGCCGAAGAAGTAGAAGCAATCCGAGATTATGTAGAGGCACTGAGAAAATTTAAGGGAGAATAACGGCGGTCATGGCAAATAAGAGTAGACCGAAGCAGCTCTCGTTCCGAGTTAGTGAGGAGGAATGGGAGCTGCTGCAACAGAAAATTTCTGAAAGCGGCATGAACCAGCAGCGGTACATTTTGTCCTGCGTGCTGGGTAAGGAGATTGTAAATACGGACGGTATCAAAGAGATCGTGCCGGAGCTGAAACGGCAGGGCACGAACCTCAACCAAATCGCCAAAAGACTTAATGAGCGCGGCTATATTGATTACAAAAAAGAATTGCCGACGGTATTAGATGAGGTGAAAATGGTATGGCAGTCATTAAGGCAGTATCTTCAAAAGCTGGGATAAACACAGTCCTCGATTATGTAATGCAAGAGGAAAAAACGGAACAAAAGTTGCTGAGTGGCTTGAATTGCGTTCCTGATACAGTTAAAGATGAAATGAGAGTTACGAAATTATTGTGGGATAAGGACGGAGGGCGAACCTACAAGCATTTTGTTCAGAGCTTTGCACCAGGCGAGAAGATAGATCCGGCGCAGGCGCACCAGATCGCGTGCCAGCTGGCAGCCTCACGACCAGAGTGGCAGGACTTTGAGGTGTTGATTGCTACCCATGAGGACAAGGAGCATATCCACACGCACTTTGTGGTGAACAGCGTGAGCTATGTAGACGGCCACAAGCTCCAGCAGAGCAAGGCAGAGCTGCAGGCCATGAAAGATTATTCCGACCAGCTTTGCGCGAAATATGGGCTGCATATTACCGAAAAGGGAAAGACCTTTGACGGACAGGAGCGAGAGGAAACGGTCGCGTTCAGCAAGGACACCTATCAGTTGCTCAAAAAGGCCGAGCAGGGCGAGGTAAAGAGCTATGTGCAAGATATTGCGCTGGCGATATTGGACTGCCGAGAACAGGCCACCAGCCATACAGACTTTGTGCAGCGTATGAATGAGCGAGGATACGGCGTAGACTGGCAGGACAGCCATAAATATATTACCTTTACAGACTTAAAACGGCAAGAGCAGGGCGAAAAGCAGTGCAAAATCCGCAATAACAAGCTGGAGAAGTATTATAACATGGACTTTGGAAAGGAGAGCTTGGAACATGAGTTTGAGGGCAATGCACGAAGTCAGCAAACAGCGCAGCGTGCAAGAGAGCAGCTCGCAGCTGATCGAGGAGCAAAGACAGACAATCGAACAGCAGAAGCAGACAATATCGGAGCTTTCATCGCAAATATCGCTGCTCAAGTCGGAAATGCAGAAGCTGGCAGACAAGAACGCGCAGCTGAACGAAGCCGACGAAGTGCAGGAGATACAGAAAGAGAACGCAGAGCTAAAGAAGCAAAACGAGCAGCTGAAGCAAGTATGCGCCGACACCAGAGAGATGATCTCGAACTTTAAGAAAGAAACAGAGAGGTTACAGAAACAAAAGAAACTGCTAATAGGCGTAGTAAACACTCTTATGGAGAAATGTATGGGAGTAACTGAGGAAACTCAAGATATTCAAACGAAGAAATCGATTTTTGGACGAGTAAAAGGGTTAACGTGGGAGCGGTGGCAGCGGATAATAAATGCTGTGACCGCGTTAGGTGCAACGGTACAGGCGTGCAATAGGACATTAAAGGCACAACCTAAAGCAGTAGTAGAGAGAAAAAAGAGTATCCGAGTGCAGCTCCAAGAAATTAAAGAGAAACACGGCACGAGGGATTGACACCCTCGTGCCGTTACTGTAAAATATGGACAAGCAAATACGGTCGAAAAGCGACCGATTTTTTTGTCGGGAAATAGGTGGAAAAAATATATTGATAATATAACGCCCTTATAGGGGGCTGGCAGGGGTGCTCAGAGGGGGGGCCGGAGTTGGTCGAAAAGCGACCGATTTTTTTTGTCGGAAAAAGGTAAAAAAACTGTATTGATAATATAACGCCCTGATAGGGGGCTGGAGGTGCATGGGGATGTATGATATTTTAGGTGCTTTGAAAGCGCTGTTTGAGGAAGTTCACTATATGGACTTTTATCGGGACATCTTTCCGGAGGGCTCCTTTGAGGAGCGCGGTGAGTATGAGGACGGGAAATATAATGGTATAGCGATTGCTATTGAGAAAGGCAGCAAGCGTGCAAAGCGTATGACGATTACTGATGATCTTGATACGATTGCGGATATGGTTGGGTCACATGATTTCTGTCTTATGAGCCCGATCAGTTATGCAGGTAAGAGTCGGAAGTCCTCCAATGCTCGGTTTATGTATGCGTTGGCTATTGATCTTGATGGTATGACGGAGCGGAAGCATTGGGATTTTTTTATGGAGCAGATCAACCGTGGTCATGAGATGTTGCAGTTTGTTTGGGGTCTGCCGCGGCCTACGTATTTGGTATCTTCCGGCTCAGGTATCCATATTTATTATGTCTTTAAGCAGCCTATTCCGATGTTTAAGAACATTGTTGAGGAGTTGGAGAAGCTGAAAAGGCGGCTGACTTGGCAGGCATGGACACAGGGCGCGTCCTCGCTGCATGATAAGGTGCAGTATGAGAGTTTGTTTCAGGGTTTTCGTGTGGTTGGTACGATTACGAAAGATGGTGGTCGCTGCCGTGCCTTTTCGGTCGGTGAAAAGGTCACAGTAGAGTATTTGAATAAGTTTGTGCCAGAGGATCATCGTGCTGTGAGCTTTGTTTATAAGTCTGATTTACGGCTCGAAGATGCGAAGAAGAAGTATCCAGAGTGGTATCAGCGGCGTATTGTGGAGAAGCGACCGAGGAATACATGGACTTGTAAGAAAGCAGTTTATGACTGGTGGATTAGGAAGTTAAAAGAGGGTGCCGAACAGGGACACAGATATTGGTGTATTATGACTCTTGCGACATATGCGCAGAAGTGTGGAGTACCCCGAGAAACGCTCGAGGAGGACGCATACGGCCTTATTCCATTCATGAATACAAAAGGTGATGAGTTCACTGAGGACGATGTTATGCACGCTCTGGAGGCTTATACGGATAGCTATGCTACATATCCGATTGATACGATTGTGTGGCGTACCGGTATTCAGATTGAGAAGAACAGGAGGAATGGTCAGAAGCAATCTGATCATCTGGAGGAAGCAAGAGCAATTCGAGATATTCGTATGCGCCGACAGGGGCGTAAATGGACGGACGGTAATGGTAGGCCGGACAAGCTATCTGTGGTAGCTGAGTGGCGTTCTGAGCACTCAGAGGGGACGAAAGCGGAGTGTATCAGAGAAACTGGATTGAGTAAAAAGACAGTATATCGTTGGTGGGAAGAGGCCGGTTTAATGAATTTACGCGAATATACGAACAAAGAGAAGATGGTTCAGCTGTCTGGTGATGAGAGCCAGCGTAAGGCAGCTGAGATTGTGGCTGCGGTGACTGCGATTGCGAAGGAACGCGGGCTTTCGGAAGAAGAAGCCTATGAAGTGTTCTTGCATGGAAAGACCAGAAAAGAGCAGGTGCAGGAGCAGGAAAAACACATGGTTTTTTGCGGAAAGTGAGGTCGATGCCGGGCTGCTGGTTGGGTGTGCGGCGAATGGTATTCGCCAGATCAACGTTATGCCGGACGATGAGTACATGAATTATTTAGCGACCGATTGCGTTAACGCTTTGTTTCCGCCCAAAACAGAAAATAAATGATGTTGATATTTTAGCATAATTACGCTAAAATAATAGTAAGGAGGTTGATGGTATGAATATGATTAGACCTGTATCGGATTTGCGAAATAACTTTGCGGACATTTCCAAAACAGTGCATGAAACGGCTCAGCCTGTGTTTTTAACCAAAAATGGGTATGGTGATATGGTCGTTTTGAGCATGGAAGCGTTTGAAAACTTGCAATTTGAAAGCGAGGTTTACTTCAAGCTGCAAGAGGCCGAGCGAGAGGCCGAGCTGACAGATCAGCGTTATTCCTCCAAAGATGTATTGAAAGCGATGAAAGCCGCTATTGGAGGGGAGCAGGGTGTATAAACTGGAGTACCTGCCTGTTGCCCAGCGAGATATGGTTGAAATCGTGCGCTATATCAGTGGAGAGCTGCAAAATCCTGCTGCGGCAGATCGTTTGGCTATGGAACTGGTGAACGCTGCGGAAAGCATACTTACATTTCCGTATGCGCTTCCGGCGTATCAACCAATCCGCCCGTTGAAGCGTGAGTATCGAAAAATCTTAGTGCAGAACTTTTTAATGCTCTATTGGGTGGACGAGGAAAAGAAGTTGGTGACAGTCGCTCGTGTGGTGTATGCTAAACGAGATGTTGCCAGATTGTTAGAGTAATAATCACAAGCAAATTTTATTTGCATTGCGCTTGCAACGCAAATAAATAAAGCATATAATATGGATGTAGAATATCAGTAATATGCTTTGAGGGGAGTGCTTTTGTATGGCAACTAAGGGTAATATGACGCTTCGTATTGAACCGGAGCTGAAGAAGCAGGCGGCAGATTTGTTTCAGTCGTTGGGCATGGATTTGAGCACCGCTACGGGCATTTTTTACCGTCAGGCACTGCGCTATCATGGATTGCCGTTTGAAGTTCGTCTGGACGAGCCGAACGACATCACTTATGCAGCGATGAAAGCAGCGGAGAATGACGAAGATATGCACGGTCCGTTCGACAGTGTGGCAGATATGATGGAGGCCCTTAATGCTTAAACCGGAGTTTACGGGGCAGTTCAAGAAAGACTATAAGCTGGCGGTGAAGCGTGGCTGCGATCCGCAAAAGCTGAGTGCTGTCGTGGAATTGCTGTGCGAGGAGAAGCCTTTGCCGTCTGCCTACCGAGATCATGCGCTGACCAATTCGAAAAATTACAAAGACATGAGAGAGTGTCACATTCAGCCGGATTGGCTGTTGGTGTATAAGATTGAGCGCGACGCTCTGATCTTGAAGCTGATTAGAACTGGTTCGCATAGCGACCTGTTTTAAGGAGAGTGTGCCAGATGGCCAAAACGATCAAGGAAATTGCGGACGAATTGGGCGTATCAAAGACTGCTGTAAGTAAGCAAATCGCAAACCTTGGTTTGCGATCAAGTTTGCGAAAAAACGGAAACCAGTTTGCGATCGAAAACCAACAAGAAAAGTTAATAAAAATGGCTTTTCAGAAAAAAAGACAGCAAGAAATAGTGACTGAAAATTCGGTTAGCGATGAGCAATCGCAAACCAAATCGCAAACCACAAACGCCAACCAATCGCAAACCGCAAACCATGAAGTTTGCGATTTAGTTGGCGTTTTACAGACTACTGTTGATACGCTGCAAGCACAGCTGGCAGTGAAAGACGAGCAGATCAGAGAGTTAAACGCGAGGCTGGCGGAGTGCAGCACTGCATTGCTGGCAGCGCAGGAAACTGCGCGTGCGGCGCAGGCCCTCCACGCTGGGACAATGCAGCAGCAGCTTGCCGGTGGGGAAGATCGTGCATCTGCCGACGTGCCGGAGGATCGGGCAGCGCCGAAAGGACGGAGCTGGTTAAGCAGGTTCTTTAGGAGATAAAGGCTGTGAGAAGTAGATTATAGAAGTGGTTCAGACGGCTGTAAGCAATGATAATAAGCCCTGGTGTAGCACAAAACGCCAGGGCTTTTGCTGTATGTGTTTTGGACATTTAGAGTGGTTGATATTTACATATTTTAATGGAGATTGTATTATAATAGGTGAAATTTAGAGAATTGCATGAGATGCAATCTATAATTGCTCAAATGCAATCGTAGATTGGTTTATTTTAGTCGAATATGTGGGTAATATAGAGGTGTAATAAATGACTACAGCAGAGAAGTTAGTTCGCTTGAGAAAGGAGAAAGGTTTATCTCAGCTTCAGCTGGCTGAGGAGATCAATGTATCTCGTCAGGCTATATCAAGGTGGGAAGTCGGGTTAGCGGTTCCCTCTCGGGAGAAACTCAGAGCATTGAGTGAGCTGTATAATGTATCCGTGGATTATTTGCTATCGGATAAAACGGCTGAAGATATGCAAAAAGTTTCTAAAACGGAAGATGAAGCAAAAGAAAAACCGTCAAACCATTTGCGGGTGGGCCTAATAGCTTGCGTTGTAGTTATATTGCTGATTGTGGTGGGTGTTATGCTGCTGCATTTACATAACACTAATAAGCCGCAAAATGAAGTTCCAATTTCCGAAATGGAAACAGAAGAAGATGTCGTATTCTCTGGAGAGTTTTCGGTAGATTGGTAAGCGATTGTGAAGGGAAGTGGTAGCAATGAAAGTTAAGACAATTTTCGGCTCTATTTTGGCAGGGGTGCTTATCATTAATGGGGTCAATGTATCAGCTAATGCGGCTGATATTGCTCCCCAAAACGTTGAGCATCGAGATCATGTAATTGAACTGAGCCTTGGACGTGCATCGGGATCCTTTAATATGACGATTCCTGCTAAATCTATTTTGCGGGCAGATAAGAGTTTCCCGTTAGAAGCAGGGGAAACCGTAACGATTAAAGCTACATACTCTCCGTTCTCTGCAAGCGTCGATTTTGGTTTGGTGGATAGCAAAGGTAAATTTCACTACTTAACCGTGAATAATGGCACCTTTGATAAGACCATTAAGGTTGATACCAGAGGAAATTATGTTTTTGCAGTGAGAAATAATTCTTCACAGAGTATTTCAGTTAGTGGTTATGTAAAATATTGAGATAAATACGGATGGAGTCTCATTATAGGCTCGAAGTATGACAACGTTACCGGTGAGAACAAAAGTAATAAAATCGCTTCAAGATCTTTGGAAAGTAGGTTTAGTTATGAGGGGAAGATTAAAAACCATCGTTTGTTCCCTTATGGGAGCAGTATTGATGATAGGATCCGCATCTGCGGTAACAGTGAACGGCTCCTTTTGTGGAATTAATGATTATCTAGATGAGCCCGATCGTGCTGGTGCTACATATGTTTCGAAATTAAATACCGAATTAGCTGTTGTATTTGGAAGTTCATATAACTACTCTGGAACATTGTTAAAGGACAGTCAAGTCACTGCGTCTGCATTAAAGAGCAGGCTGAATGCTTCACCGAAAACGATTTTTGCATTTTCTGGACACGGTTACGTGAATGGTCCGATGTCGTATGACAGCACAATTGTTCCGAAAGAGGCTATCCGAACACAACACCGATATGTGGTAATGTATTCATGCAACTGGATGACTAATAATGGATTGTCATCCGAGGTTACTCGAATATACAATACCTTTAATGGAACTCGTTTGCAATTGGGCTATGCATCTACGATGTATTTGGACAGCCGTGAGGGTTATATGTTTGGCCAAAATCTACAGAATCAGACTGTAGTGAACGCATTCCTAAGAGCGACTAGAGTCTACCAACCACAGCAAAAAAAGAACGATGTTATTGCACGTGTAATGGGATATACCAATGCCAAAAATGATTATATCACCACAACAAGCGCGGCACCATCTTATAGTAGCTCGAAAAATTCCTTTAGTATTATTGTTACAGAAACAATTCCACACACAGGAAGGAGCGTGTAGCATGAAAAATTTCGTTATTCAAAACCGTAAAATCTTTGTCACGACATGTGTCGCAGTGATGTTATGTGTCGTAACAGTCTTGCATTTTGCAGAACCGCAGGATGAGCAAATTCCGAAGTTAAATCTCCCTGCAGTTGGAAACATCGTAACAGCGAATACCCGTGTATCTATCGCGGATACTGCCGAATCGGAGATCGACAACGCGAGCCAATCGTTGGCTGTATATCGTTTGAAACCGGTTAACATTAATCAGGAAAAGAAAAAAATCGAAGATTTATTTCAGGTGTCCTCATCTGATATAGGAACTTTTCCAACCGGAAATACATTATCTGATGGAACTACAGTTGGAATTGATGCGCAAACCGGCAGATGGTTTTATCAAAAACCAATCGACTTTGATGCAAAGGAAGGCACACTGTCGGACGTCGATGCCATCCAAATAGCTGAGCAGTTTATTGAGGACAACAATCTGTACCCGCTGCAGGAGCTAGGTGACGCGAAGGTTGGTACGACATCGACCGGGGATGCAACACAAGGGACAGAAGAAATTCTCAGAAAAAATGTATATTTCTACCCTGAGATTGCCGGAAAACCTGTATATGGAACATTTCGTATCTGCATTTCCGTATCAGGGACCGGAGAAATCGTTGGCGTTGACAAGTTTGCAAATGAATATACCTTGGTTGATGCTGATGTTGAAGGTAAGAACTATCATGAAGTAGCAACATCGCTGAGCGAAAATGAGTACACCCTAAATGCTGAAGTGGCTCCAAGCAGTATTTTGGTCGATTCTGTTTCTGATGCTTTCTACGCAGATCCAGAAAGTGAATATATCCAGCCAATTTACGTATTAGAGGGTTCCGAAGAAAACCAGACAGAAAAATACGACATTTGGATGGATGCACGATCAAACTAATTTTAGTGGGCCTAATAGCTTGCGTTGTAGTTATATTACTGGTTGTGGTGGGTGTTATGCTGCTGCATTTACATAACACTAATAAGCCGCAAAATGA
>ERZ836829.1684-NODE-1684-length-11412-cov-2.420622_pt1 | contig 11412 bp, 10 predicted proteins | sample MGYA00519574_ERZ836829 | MGnify/ENA primary metagenome ERZ836829 (study PRJEB31850, sample SAMEA3708808) | human gut metagenome | biome: human gut; feature: human-associated habitat; material: faeces | place: China | collected 2014 ... | reverse complement strand
TTACAGATACACGCATATTTAATTCCAATCCCTCTACTCTTCCTACAAAATGACCATCTTGGGGTAATCTTTTTTCAGCAATATCAAGATTAGATAGAATTTTGATTCTTACAATAAGTGAATTTTGAATATTTTTTTGTAGTGTCAAATAATCCACCAACATCCCATCGACCCGCATTCTTATAATTACTTTATCTTCAAACGGTTCAATGTGAATATCACTAGCATTATTGACATATCCTCGAGATAATAACGTATTAACTAGTTTTACAACAGGTGTATCATCTTCAGATTCATTGAAGAGATCAAGTGTATCTTCAACAACAATAGTATTTAACTTAATATCATCTGCAATATCTAATGCTGCAACATCATTATAATAACGATCTATCGCTTTAGATACCTCTGCTTTAGTTGCTAAACAAACATTTAAATGCATTCCAGTAACAAGACGTACATCTTCAATTCCATAGAAGTTCAATGGATCACTTGTTACAATAGTTAATTGTTGATCAGTTAAATCAATCGCAATAATATTATATTTATCAGCCATTGCACGCGGTATCTTTTGTACTGCATCTATATCAACCTTTATTTCGCTTAATTCAATTAATGGTTCTGCCAACTTATCGGACAAAGCTTCTAACATTTGATATTCACTTACAAATCCCAGATCAATTAAATGTTGACCTAAGCGTTTACTTCGATTAGACTTTTGCGCTTCTAATGCCACATTTAATTGCTCATCATTTATATATCCATATTCCTTTAATACTTCACCAATTGGTATATTCCTCATATATTTCGTCCTTCCTATCAATACATAGAATTCTTTTTATTAAAATAACTATATGGATTATCAATATCAATTCTATTTCCATTAATATTTGTACCATTGACTAGGTCTATTGTCAGATCAATAGTTTTATTAAATGTAATAAATATTGATCTACCACCATTTGTAACATAAACTACATCATCTTTAATATACGCACTTTCCAAATACCAATCTCTTGAAATTATTTGCCAGCCAGATGATGCTGAAAGGCCTGGAGCACTGCCATCACCATCAAATACTTTTAAATATTGTTTTCTTCCATCAACATCCTCATATACCCAACTGCCTACAGGATACACAACTGTATTTAAATATGCTGGTATTTTGTTAATTTGTTCTTTAGTCAAACTATCTAATTTGTTCATTACCGTTTTTATTCTATTTTTTGTGCTTAACTCTAAGCAGTCATGTCCACTATCTGTAGTAGGATTCGTTGTTCCTAAATCTTCCCAATAATTTTCATGAATCCCATTCCATCCAGTAGGTCCATATCCAGAATTGCCACCTTTATTGTCTAATTGTTTTAAACACTTATAGTAATGTCCATTTTCCGGATAATAAATTACATCATTAACTGTATATGCACTAAATCTATCGTAATTTTTATCAATTTTTTTCCATTTTTGTTCTCTATCCGGTTCTGCACCGAAACCATAATTATTTTCTTGAGTGATTAATTGCCACCAATAACCTTTATAATAAACAAAATCACCAATCATATAATGTCTTTGAACTCCATCAAATACACCTCTATTATTATAAGTATTTATACAATGTACTTGATCAGCTACTGTAATATTATCATTACTTTCATCAGGTTCTTCTACATCAGGCTTATCATTAGTATCTATTATATTTATCCCCTTGATATAATAAATCCTATACGTATCATTTACTTCGACCTGATTTGATGCACTAACTAAATAATCTTCTCCTCCAGCCTCAACTTTTAATTTCAAATTATCAAAAGAATAACTTTTAGCAGTACCATAGACTAGCTCACTTTTTTTATTAAAATCATACTTTACATCTAGACGATACCCGTCATACCCCTTAACCTTAATTGACACGGTATAATTATCATAGTATTTATCATCAAACACCTTTATTCCATCACGATATAATTTACCATCAATTATTGATAAATAGTGCCATCCTTCTCTTTCATACGGTGCCTCGTTATCGATTGCTAAATCTGTAACATAATTAATTTCATTATCAACATACTCAGCAATTCCATCTAATTTTTGTTTATTTTGATCGCTTAATTTTTGATCTCGAAAAAAATTAAGTGATGTAACAAGAATCGAGCCAACGATCGTCAAGAGGACCGTAGAGATCAATAAAACAACTGTGACTTCAATTAATGTCATACCATTATTATTCTTAAATTGTTTCATCTTAATCTCCCCTTCCCTCTTTATTTCTAAACTATGATTACTTTATTTTTACCCACTGACTTTGATCAGATAAATTTATTTTTTCGCTAATACTACCATCAAATAAACTATCTACAGTTGCCTTAGCATTACTGAACCCTGCCACATCCACATAGCTGTTTTGATCACTTGTACCAAATGCAAATACTTTATAATACCAGCTGCCACGAGCATAAATCAAATTAGTTCGCCATTGTGTTCCACCACTAATTCCCGGTAACTCTGATGCCATTAAAAAATAGCCATCCTCGCTATCAATTCCAACTTGCCAGATACCGCCACAAAAATATGGTTTAATATATAGTGTTTTATCACCAATACGGGCCTTTTTCTCATTTTGATTAGTTGCGGTTTGATGAACCTCATCAAAAATCCGATTACATTCATTAATAATATCCTGTTCTAATGTTAAGTGCGCAGCCCCATATCTATTATAGTAATAATAGCGATAACAGTCGTTGTTTTTATACCAGCCATTATACGATGCCACATCAATTCCTTGCTCTGCTATCCATTCATCAAATTGTTTAATAGTTGTAAACGAAAGTACACTATCTAAAAAATCATTACAATTAGCTACTGTTTGTGGCGTATTTGAAAGATTTATGTTATTAAAATTCAATTTTGATAACATAGTTTGACTATCTTTTTTACTTGTAGCATTACTCTGATTTGTCTTAACAGTAATAACTTTATCAGCAACTTTAATAATAACCTTAGCGTCTTCATTAGAAACATTAATATCTTTATCAGTATTCTCATTTCCTAATAAGGCAGCATACTGTTTATTAGTTATATCTTTATACCGAGTACTATCAGCAAAAACATTTGCAGCAGTAGAAAAACCAACCAGCATTATTAATGAGGCAATTGAAATTATTGCCAAAGCTACTATTTCTTCTACTAACGTCATTCCTTTATTATTTATCATGCGGCTTCACCTCCGTCATAATTAATAACTTTCCATATACCGCCTATTTTTTGCATTACTGCTTGAACATTACTGGTACGATCATTATATTCATAAGTAATCTCAATATATATTAACGGGATTATCTTTTTATCATTATCCTTTTCTTGCTCTTTATCTACAATATGGATAACCGCTTGGGATACTTCTCCTTTAGCATTTGGTAAGCTGATTTCAGGATAAATGTTATCTTCAAAAGCACTACTTTTAGGAATTAAATCCGTTTCGTTATCACCAATTGCTTTTATAAGTGAATCTAAAGCACTCTTTGCATATAGATCACATTGTAATTGATTTCGATTATCGATCGAACGATTATAACTTGAATAAGCAAATGTTAAAGAGGCCCCTATAATCAATAATAATATCATTACGATCATGACCGCCCATGTAAGCCCTGAGCCTTTATTATTCTTAATCATATTTAGCCTCCTTCATATCATTTTTCAATCATATATAAATTATATGTTAAAATTGTATATTCTTTAGTACTATCCCTATTATAAGTGTACTGTAATTGAGTTAATGCAACTCCTGTATTTTCAGATATCTTACCTATATAACGAGCAATGTTTGTAGGGCTTCCTGTAACCTTTTGCTGCACATTTGCAACTAACGTTTTAGGGTTTTCTTCTTTTTCTTCGCTCTTATTTGAAGTTGTTTCGCTTTTACTGTTACTTTCAGCTTTTGCTTCTTGTAAGGCCACGCTAAAAGATTTAATTTCTGTTTCACTAGCCTCATTGATTGTTAAATCAACTGGTGTTAGGTTATACTCAGCTGCCAATTCTGAAAAATAAACATCTATTTCATAATCATTCATAATCGACATAAATTTATTATGATAATCGACTAACTCATCTTTCGCTTTTTTAATTGCAGCATTAACATCTATATTAGTTTCATATACCGCCTTTTTACTTTCCAACTCAAATTCAAGATTATCCCGTTGTTGTTTTAATGTTGTATTTTTTGCCATAGCAGGAGAAATCATAAAATACCAGCCCACAACAACTACCATTAGTAATACTAAGATATAAATCAAGATTTGTTCACGTCTACTTAATTTATTCATTGATCCCTCCTCCTAAACTACAGATAACTGTCATTTGATAAACAACTACCTTTTCTGGGGTTGTACTAGGCATATAGATAGAACCAGAATTACTAGATTCATCTTCTTTTTCCACTTCTTTATAACCACTATATCTTACTTTTGTAAAAATATTTAGATCCATCAGGTTTTTAACAATTTGTTTTGTGTATGGAACTTGACTTGTTTCAATAACCAAGGTTAGTTCCCCGGTTGTTTGTTCAAAATTACTTGAAGTAATTTTACCTTGTAAAGCCGCTTTATAACAAGCATTATAAATATCTTCACTTAAGTTAGGATAAGAAGCAATATTAGCATTAACTTTTTTTAGATTATCAATTGTTTTTTGAATTTCTTGCAATGAAGCATATTTTTCTTCATAATCACTATCTTTATAACTTTTTTCTAAATCACTTATTTTCTGTTTAATTTCAGCAATATCATTTTTATAATTACCTTGTTTAACTTTTAAATAGCCAAAAGCACCACCTATAATGAATACTAAAACCAAAGGCAAGATAAGATATTTAAGGCATTCTTGGAAAATATTTTTTTTCTTGGTAGCTAGATAATATTGTTCCAGTAGATCAATATCTTTGCTTTTATTTCGCTTGAACATTATTATCCCTACCTTTCACATAAACTTCCAATAGCATAAACATACTTATGGAGTAAGAATTCCTTAGAGTTACCACTGTAATAAATCGTATTACTATTAGCTAAGCGCATTGCCCTTATATCGACACTATCACTTACTACTTCAAATAGCATTTTTTCTTCATAATCATCCAATCCACAAAAATATACTCTTTCAATATTTTGATTATAATCAGCCGTTTTAATAAACTGCTTAAACTTAATTAAAATATTGCTTACTTCCATAGTAAAGGAACTGCTTCCTCGCTCAGAAAACAATCTTGAACGGTTCGAGAAAACATACTTACCTTCCTCAAATAAATATAAAGCTATATCATTACCATTAATCACCGCAATAACAAAGTTTCTTTGAGAAAGTCTGATAATATCTTCTATTAACTTATCGATTGCATTAAGAGAAATATCAATTGCAGTTATTTCAATCCCCACATCATCAAAAATATTTAAATAATCTTCTATCATCTGCTTTTTCATTGCACAACAAAGAATCTCAATCCCTGGTTTATCTACTAATTTATCTTTTAAAATTGTATAATCATAGATCAAATCATGTTCACCATTTTCTAAGCTATCAATTTCTTCTTTAACGATTGCATGTATTTCTTTATCCTTGATCTTAGGAACAATTAAATTCTTATGCACGATTTGTCCACTATCAATAACCAGCTTACAATCACCAATTCCTTTTTTATTAATTATGCGCAATACATCTTTTAAAGCATCTTCATCTATGATTGCACCATCAAGCATAGTCCCCTCAGGTAATTGATAATCTTGAAAATCACTAATATCAATTTGATTACTGCCATTACATACACCACTGACCAATTGTGCACTCGTATTCGATAAATATATTATATTTTTCATAAAGTCCCCCTACATACTTCCAACATTTTGATACATTGAATAAATTGGTACTAACACAGAAATAATAATTACACAAATTACTACTGCTAAAACAATAATCATAGCTGGTTCCAAAATAGCAACCATTTTTTCTGACGCTAACATAGCTTCATAATCAAAATCATCAGCTAGTGAACTCAGTAAGTCTTCAAGGTTTCCACTTTCTTCACCAATATATACACTTGAAGTTAATTTAATATCAAATCCATCAATCATTCCAATTGCAACTGACAATGCCTCACCATTTCTAACCGCTTTAATAGAGTTATCAAACTGCGTTTCAATATATTTATTACCAATCGTAGATTTTACGATCACCATTGCATTAACAATTGAAATCCCACTAGAATATAAAGAGCATAAAGTTCTTGCAAATCTTGAGGTATAAATTATTTTCATTAGTTTCCCAATTATCGGCATTTTTAATTTAAAGCGATCAAACTGATATTTAACTTTTGGTAATTGCAACAATGACACAATTATTAATATTAATACTAGGATGCCAATCAACAGTGCGTACCAGTAACTCATAATAAATTTACTAATTATAATATTGATTTCTGTTATTAATGGTAATTCCATTCCCTCAAACATACTAAAGAACGATGGTAACACAGCTGTATAAACAATCAATAAAACAACAATTGTAACTATTCCTAATATGACTGGATAAGTCATTGCTGATTTAACTTTATTTTTAATCTTATTATCATTTGTAAATTGATTATTTAAGACCATCATTGTATCTTGCATGTTCCCGCTCGCTTCACCAGATCTTACCATTTGAATTAATATATCAGGAAAGGCTTTCCCCTGTTCTTTTAATGCATCTGATAATGTTTGTCCCTGCTGCAATTTTACATATATATCATTATAAATCGCTTTTAGTTTCTTATTATCTTCACGGCTTGCTAAAATTGAAACCGTTCGAATCAGCGGTAATCCAGAATTCATCATTGTTCCAATCTCACGACAAAAATTAGCTAATTCCTTCAATTTCATCTTATAATTTTTAGTTTCTTCTTTAGTTATATCTTTATGAGAAATCAAATACATATCTTTAACACGTAAAAGCTGACTAAGTTCATGCTCATCCCTAGCCTCCGTTTTTCCTGTTATTTTCTTTGCGTTTATATCACGTGCTACATATTTATAAATTGCCATTTCTCTTCCTCACTTATAAATTAAAAAATGATAGATACACCCTAATTATTTCATTTCCATATAATAGTGCTGTAAATATCCCTAAACACAAATATGGTCCAAAAGCCATGTGTGACTGCTCTTTTGACTTTTTTGTTACCATCAAATAACTAGCATAAATCCCCCCAGCTAATAGTCCAATAAAACCAGCTAATAAAGTATTTATCCAGCCAAGCATAAATCCACAAACAAACATCAGTTTCATATCACCACCGCCAAAACAGTCTGGTATGGCTAATGTCATTAATAACATAAACCCACTAACTGATGCCATTCCAATAACACGACTACTAATACTAATTTGAGGCTCTAAAACTGCACAGACAATAACTGGAGCAACCAAAGCAATAACTAATCCATTAGGGATAGTCATAGTATCAAAATCAATCATTGTAATCGTCAATAAAATCATTGCTAAAACAAAACTAACTAATGTCATCCAAGTAAAACCATAACGATAAAAGCATAACATTGCTAACAAACCACCACATAATTCAATTAATGGATACCGTGGGCTAATTGGCTCTTTGCAAAAGCGACATTTACCTTTTAGAAACAGCCAACTAAAAACAGGTATCATATCATATGGTTTTAATGTATTGTGACAACTAGGGCAAAAACTTCGTCCATTAACAAAATCCAAATCTCGAGGAATTCGATAAATTAATACATTGATAAAACTGGCAATACAGCTTCCCAAAATAAACATATAGATATAAGCTATTATCAAAAAATCCACATTTTCACCCCTTATCAAACTACTAAAATTATATCATAAATTAATCTTCCAACCTAACATAACATCATCTTGAACACACTTCTATACCAGTAATTTAACTTTTTTCTGATACATCTATAATACTTTCTTAAATTTATAATAAATATCCCTTTAAATAAGTTAATGAAAGAAAAACCGGCCATCTTTAACGACAACCAGTTTTTTATTCTATAATTTATTCTAATGTTTAATTTACTTCATCAATTTTAACATCTTTATTTTTCTTAACTGTTGCTTCTATTATCATCATCACTAGTCCATGTAACTTTGTAAGACGTAGCTTTTTCTTCTTTTGGTGTTACATTAGTAGGTGTCGGCGCAATTGTTACATCTTCTAAACTTGTTTTCTTAATTGCTTCTTTCTCTATACTTTCATAAGTTATATCATCAGCAGCAGTTGCTTTAGCTCGTGCTTCTTCTGTTTGTATAACAATATAAATTGAATGTGCTTCTGCAACATATTTTGATTCTTTAGCATCATCAATATATCCCATTACCGCTGGAACAGCAATCGCAGCTAAAATCCCCAAAATTACTAATACTACGATGATTTCAATAAGCGTAAAACCTTTCTTATTTTTAGCTTTTTTCAATCTTTTTAATAATAATTCTTTCATTTTTTCTCCTCCGTTTATCATCAATGAATGTCTAAAAAGTTCTTAACAAAGTAAAACCGGTATTACCTCCTGGTCCCATGCAATACCGATTCTTTTCTTTCTTAACATAACTTTTTACTACAGTCTCGTTATATACCCGAAGGTAAAAAATAACAATTAATATCTTAGACTAATCACACATAATTCAACTATTTTAATGTTTTTCGATAATTTGTGATGAACCCGTGATAAATATCATTATTAATCTTCTTGATTGTCTGTACAATTATTATTTTTATGTTGTTTTCGTTGTCTAAAATAATTAACAAGTGAATAATAAACAGGTATCGTTAAAAAAATTAACCAGGTTGGTGACCAAATATTTTCATAGAATCCCTCATACAAAAAATATAAAATTACTAATACAGGATACGGGAATCTGTTAAGGTTGCGGTGTTTAACTGCAGAAATTGCCCCTTCAATAATTGGAACAATTAATAAAAATATCCATGATGGATGCCATAACTCCGTGTATAAGGCTATCCCGATATAAGCAATAATTGCAAGTAATGCAAAAGGAAACTTTGTATAATCTTCATAGTAGTAATCCCAGCCTTTTTCTTTACGAATTTTACGCCATTCTTCTTGATCATATTTTTTATCATCCACAAACACACCAGAACCATCGATATGAATTCTTGAATCTTCTTTTGGATCCTCAACATGAATTCCATTCCAGCCAACATGGACCTCTTCACCATCTTCACCAGTCACATGAATCCCATGTTTTAAACTAATATGAACACTTTCTTTTTTCTTTTGTTTCTTATCTTCTTCTGTTTTTTCTTTTGATGCTTGTTGATTATTACCACTTTCAAATTCTTTTTGATCTGTTTTTAGTAAATCATCCAATGACATTCCATATAACTTGGCAAGTAAGATTAAATTATCTGTATCTGGAGATGCTTCTGCTCTTTCCCACTTACTAACTGCTTGGCGACTGATTCCTAATTCATTTGCTAAAGCCTCTTGTGAAAGATTTTTTTCCTTTCGCAATCTTACTAATCGATTTGCAATTTCTATATTCATAAATTTATTCCTCCCTAAATCACCTACATTATGCAAAATAATGCTTGGTTGCTCTAGATATTCTAGTTTTCAATTTCGCAACCAGTGGTTGCAATATGACCATTATATTATAATTTGTTCGATGAATACACATTAATTATAATATTTGTTGAAATATTTTCAAATAATGATTATCATAAAGTTAGGTGATACATTTGTATGGTGTAAAACACCTCCTTTCTGGTTAATGGACTGTTCCGTGCTTGCGCAGTCCATTTTCTTTTACTAAAAAAACCATTTTTTAAACTATACAAGTATTATTAATAGTATGATTTCTAAAAATCCTTTTGTCTTATCAAAATATAAAAACCTCCTAGTCAGTGTTTAATTATTTACACTGTCTATTAGGAGGTTATCATATCATTTTTGATATTTTTACATTACAATTTTTTAGCATCATACGTTACTTGAATTCCAAGGTTACTAAAAACTTTAGCATCCATTGGTCCGATAGAAGAAGTAATGTGCGCTTGGGTCCCCTGTAGTTTAGGTAATTGTTGTAGCGCTAACTTAGCTTTGTCATTATTAACAGCACTTAATGATAATGCAATCAATATTTCATCACTATGTAAACGTGGATTAACACTTCCTAAATATTCAGTCTTTAAATTTTGAATTGGACCAAAGGCTGTTGGTGAAATTAAATGTTCATCATCACTGATATTAGCTAAATATTTAATAGCATTGATTAAAATTGCAGAACATGATCCCATGAAATCAGATGTACGACCTGTAATGATTGTTCCATCATCTAATTCGATTGCTCCTGCATAACAATTAGCTTCTTTCGACTTTTGGTTTGCAGCCGCAACACACTTACGATCTTCAACTACAACCTTTGCCTGATTCATAACAAGTTCTTGCTTATTAACTTCGTCTAATGAACACTCTTCACGAACATAGCGATTCATTGTATTATAGTAACGACGAATTATTTCTTGGCGACTAGCTTCCTTACAAGCTTCGTCATCACTCATACAAAAACCTACCATATTAACACCCATGTCAGTTGGTGAGTTATATGGACTAGTTCCATATATTTCTTCAAACATATTCTTTAATACTGGGAAGATTTCAATATCACGATTATAATTAACAGTTACTTTATTGTATGCTTCAAGATGAAAAGGATCGATCATATTTACATCATTTAAATCAGCAGTAGCAGCTTCATAGGCTAAGTTAACTGGATGATTTAATGCTAAATTCCAAATTGGGAATGTTTCAAATTTTGCATACCCAGCTTTAATACCGCGAATATGTTCATGGTATAGTTGTGATAAACATGTTGCCATTTTACCACTTCCTGGGCCCGGAGCTGTTACAACTACCAGCGGCTTAGTAGTTTCAATATAATCATTTTTTCCAAACCCTTCCTCGCTAATGATTCTTTTAGTATTAGTTGGATAACCATCAATCAAATAATGTAAGTACACGGCAATATTTCTTTTTTCCAATCGGCTTTTAAAAATATCCGCTGCTTTTTGACCATCATACTGAGTGATTACTACACTTCCCACATATAGTCCCTTTGCTCGATATATTTCAATTAGACGTAAAACATCATTATCATAAGTAATACCTAAATCGCCCCGAACCTTATTACGTTCAATATCACTGGCAGAAATTGCAATAACTACTTCTGCTTGATCTTTTAATTGTAATAACATCTGCAACTTACTATCTGGGGCAAACCCTGGTAAAACTCTTGAAGCATGATAGTCGTCAAACAATTTACCACCAAATTCAAGATACAATTTATCACCAAATTGATTAATTCTTTCTTTAATATGCGATGATTGCATCG
>ERZ836829.1672-NODE-1672-length-11509-cov-3.488126_pt1 | contig 11509 bp, 8 predicted proteins | sample MGYA00519574_ERZ836829 | MGnify/ENA primary metagenome ERZ836829 (study PRJEB31850, sample SAMEA3708808) | human gut metagenome | biome: human gut; feature: human-associated habitat; material: faeces | place: China | collected 2014 ... | reverse complement strand
CGTCTCTGAAGGTCTTGCCAAAGCTCTGGCAAACCTATCCTCATTCGTATTTGGAAGCTTCTGGCGAGGCTGTCGGCCTGCCACAGGGACAAATTGGCAATTCAGAAGTAGGCCATTTAAATATCGGTGCCGGCCGTATTGTTTACCAGGCACTGACCAAGATCACCAAAGACATTGAAAGCGGCGCGTTCTTTAAAAAAGAGGCCCTCGCAGGTGCTATGGAAAATGCCAAACAACACGGAACGGCCTTGCATCTCATGGGCCTTGTTTCCCCCGGTGGTGTGCACAGCAGTGAAAAGCACCTCTATGGGTTACTGGAAATGGCCAAGCAGTATGGCCTTCAGGATGTATACATTCACGCCTTTTTAGATGGCCGTGACGTATTGCCCCGCAGTGCCGGCGCGTATTTGCAGGAACTGGAAGACGAATGCCACCGCCTCGGCGTAGGCCGCATTGCCACGATCAGTGGCCGCTATTATGCCATGGACCGTGATAAACGCTGGGACCGCGTGGAAAAGGCGTATAAGGCCGTAGCCCTGGGCGAAGGGGAAACGGCAAGCGATGCCCAAACGTGCCTGGAAAACTCATATAGTGCCGGCGTATCCGACGAATTTGTCGTACCGACCGTGCTTTGCCACAAACCTATTGCAGACGGCGACAGTGTCGTCTTCTTCAATTTCCGTCCCGACCGGGCCCGGCAGCTGACGGAAGCCTTTGTCAGCCCCGATTTTACAGGCTTTACGCGGCCGCAGAAGCTGAATTTGTACTTTGCTACGATGACCCGCTACGAAGACAGCCTGCCTGTCCATGTGGTATATGATAAAGAAACAATCGTCAATACACTGGGAGAAGTGCTCAGCAAGGCTGGCAAGAAACAGCTGCGTATTGCAGAAACAGAAAAATACGCGCATGTGACGTATTTCTTTAACGGCGGTAACGAAACACCCTATGCCGGTGAAGATCGTATTCTCGTACCGTCGCCGAAGGTAGCAACCTATGATTTGCAGCCGGAAATGAATGCGCCCATCGTAACGGATAAGGTCGTCGACCAAATCCAGGCCGGCACGTACGATTTGATCGTACTCAACTTTGCCAACGCCGATATGGTAGGTCATACAGGCGTTTTTGAGGCAGCCGTGAAAGCTGTTGAAACAGTCGATACGTGTGTAGGCCGCATTGTCGAAGCCTTACAAACCGTACAGGGACAGCTTCTGATCATTGCCGATCATGGCAATGCCGAACGCATGGCAGATCCGGAAACAGGGTCGCCTTATACAGCGCATACGACGAATCACGTGCCGTGCATTCTCGTGAGCCGCGAGCACCAGCACGATCATCTCCACGATGGCGTCCTGGCCGATGTGGCACCGACGCTGCTGCACCTGTTGGGCATGAGCCAGCCGGCAGAAATGACCGGTACGGATTTGCTGGATTAAGCCTATCAATAAAGCTAATGGTATAGAACAAAAATAAATATAGTATACTGAATAAATTGCAAAAAGAACTATTATACACGATATTACAGACTTCTTACTTACAACAGCCCATACTAGAGAAAAAATAATTTACAAATTTCCCATTGTAGTATACACTATAGCTGTAGATGTTAATGAACAGGTGTAGTCTGTCCTGCCTGGGACAGGCTACGCCTGGGTTATGTTGTAAGGAGGAGACATAATGACAGTAAAAGTAGGTATCAGTGGCTTTGGCAGAATCGGCCGCTGCACGCTGCGCACATCCCTGTTGCAGCCGGAAATTGAAATCACCGCAATCAACAATCGTTCCGTAGGTCCCATCATGGCGGATTTATTGAAGTTCGATACCGTCCATGGCACGTGGGATCATGATGTATCCTACGATGAAGCCAATGATTACCTCATCATTGACGGCCGTCGCATTCCCGTTACGAACCATACGGATCCGGCGGATATTCCTTGGCAAACACTGGGCGTTGATGTCGTAGTAGAATCGACGGGCAAATTCAAGGATCGCGAATCGGCGTCGAAGCATCTGGCTGGTGGCGCCAAGCGGGTCATCATTACGGCACCGGGCAAGAACCCGGACGCAACGATTGTCATGGGCGTTAACGAAGAAACGTACGATCCGGACTCGCATTTTATTATTTCTAATGGCTCGTGCACGACGAACTGCCTGGCACCGGTAGCGAAGGTATTGTCCCGGGAATTTGGCATTGTCCGCGGGATGATGACGACTGTCCACGCATATACGAATGACCAGCTGCTCGTCGATGGTGTTCATAAGGATATGCGGCGTGCCCGTTGTGCCACGCAGTCGATTATCCCGACGTCCACAGGTGCAGCAAAGGCTGTGGCCTTGGTCCTGCCGGAATTGAAAGGGAAATTCGTGGGCATGGCTTTGCGTGTACCTACACCCAATGTCTCCATGACCGATTTGTGTGCGGTACTGGAGAAAAAAGTTACTGTCGAAGAAGTAAATGCAGCCTTGAAGAAGTGGGCAGAAGGCCCGTTGCAGGGAATTCTTGCCTATTCAGAAGATGCTACCGTTTCCTCTGATTACATCAGCGATCCGCACAGTTCTATTGTTGATGCGCTGGATACACAGGTAGTGGAAGGCGATATGATTAAAGTCGTTGCCTGGTATGATAATGAATGGGGCTACTCGCTCCGCGTCAACGATTTGGCGGCTTACATGGCCTCTAAAGGAGTTTGACCGTTACCGGAATCATGACAGGCAGCAGTGAGGGAGAACATATGAAGGAAAAAACTCTCGATATTTTCCGTAAAATAGCTCCGGACGTAATGGGAACTATTCGCGAAAGATATCTGTTGCTACGTCAGATTTCGGATGCGGAACCGGTAGGGCGGAGAACGCTTGCCACCTTATCGGGTTTGTCTGAACGAGTAGTACGAGCACATGTGGATGTACTCAGACGTAGTGGCTTAGTACGCTTTACGGCCATGGGCATTACGCTGGAACCGGAAGGAAAGCGGCTCATGCCGGAACTATTGGAATGCTTTCTGCGTCTCAATAATTTGGAAGATATGCAGCAACGTATTTGTACAGCGTTACAGCTGGAAGATGTGTATGTCGTGCCCGGCGATTGCGATAGCGATGAAACGGCACGGGAAGAAATGGGCCGTCAGGCAGCGTTACTTTTAAACGATCTCCTGACGCCGGACCGGATTGTCGCCATCAGCGGCGGTTCTACAATGGCAGAGGTGGCCCATTGTCTGCCTGAAAGCAATACAGGCAGCGTCGTCGTACCGGCCCGTGGCGGCATCGGCAATCACGTAGAATTCCAGGCAAATTACATTGCTGCCAATGTGGCAGAGAAAATCCATGGAACCTATCGCATGGTCCATATTCCCGACGGCATGAGCCCGTCAGCCCTGAAGCTCATGCTTCAGTCTGATGAACAGGCCCGGGAAAACGTGGCCCTGGCACAAAAAGCACACATTGTCGTCTTTGGCATCGGCCGGGCTGACGTCATGGCTAAGCGCCGTGGCCTCAGTGCATCAGAATGTCAGACCTTGCTCTCAAAGCAGGCCTGTGGCGAATCACTAGGGTGTTATTGTAGTCTCCCCGGTGAAATCGTCCACGTGACGAACAATGTTGGCATTTCTCTCAAAGATATCAAACAGCATCCACATGTCATTGCCGTATCAGGCGGGGCAGCAAAGGCGGAAGCGATTCTTGCCGTCATGCGGGCCTGCCATACAGGTATCCTCGTTACAGATGAAGGAGCAGCAAAAAAAATCCTAACAATGCTATGATAATGAGGAAAGGGTGCATATAGTATGGTAAAAGTTGGTATAAATGGATTTGGACGAATTGGCCGTAGCTTCTTTAAGATTGCCCAGCGCTATCAGTCCGAAATCGAAATCGTAGGTATTAATGATATTGGTTCGCCTAAGCAGATGGCACACTTGCTGAAGTATGACAGCATTTATGGTACCCTGCCCAATAAGGTAACCTATGATGACAGCCATATCATCGTCGATGGCAAAGCGTATCCTCTGTTTCAGCAGCGGGACGTAAAGAATGTAGACTGGGATGGACTGGGTGCAGAAATTATTATTGAGTCGTCCGGTAAATATGCAGGACGTCGCGAATCGAGCTCCCAAGATCGTCTGCCCCTCGGCGGCCATGTAAAAAAAGTCATTATTACAGCCCCTTCGACGATTGACGACATTACCATTGTTCTCGGCGTCAATGAAGACCAGTATGATCCGAAGAAGCACCATGTCATTTCCGGCGCTTCTATGACCACCTGCGGTCTGGCCGCCATCTTAAAGCTGATGAACGATACATACGGTGTAGAACGCGGTATGACTATGTCCGTCCATTCGTATACAACAGACCAAAAGATTCTCGACGTATCACATAAAGATTTCCGTCGTGCCCGCGCTGCCGGCATGTCGATTATTCCGACGACGACCGGGGCTGCAGAAGCCATTACGAAAGTATTACCGGCTGTAGAAGGAAAATTGAGCTGCCATGCTGTCCGGGTACCGACGCCGGACGTATCGATTATCGATATTGTCCTCGAATTGGAAAAGAAAGATATTACCCTTGACGATTTGAACAGTACCTTTAAAAAAGCCGCTGCCTGGAAGTACAGAGGCATTATCGATACGAACGATGATGAACTCGTATCGGTTGACTTCCGGGGCAATGAAAATACGACGACCATTGATTTGCCTTTGAACATGGTCCTTGATGAAGGGATGGTTAAAATCGTGGCTTGGTACGACAACGAATGGGGCTATGCCCGCCGGGTCATTGAACTCGTGAAGTACCTGGCTTCTCAAGGCTTACATTGATAAACAGCGCCACCTAGGCGTATTGAGGAGGTTTTCTTATGAAAAAAGTCATTACCGACGTAACGGTAGATCACAAAAAGGTGTTTGTACGTGCAGATTTCAATGTGCCTCTTGATGAAAACGGCCACATTACGGATGATACGCGTATCCAAAAAACCTTGCCGACGATTCGCTATTTACTGGATCATCATGCTGCCGTTATTCTCGCCAGCCATTTAGGCCGGCCAAAAGGAAAAGTAGTACCGGCGTATTCATTGAAACCGGTCGCTGCCCGCCTTACGGAATTATTGGGGCAGCCCGTACAGATGGCTCCTGACTGCGTAGGCGCAGAAACGGAAAAAATGGCTGCCGGCCTTAAAGACGGTGATGTACTGCTCTTAGAAAACCTCCGTTTCCATGCAGAAGAAGAAAAGAACGATCCCGAATTTTCCCGCCAGCTCGCTTCTCTGGCTGATGTAGGTATCGATGATGCCTTTGGCTGCTGCCACCGTGCCCATGCTTCGGTTGCGGGCATTGCCGAATACTTGCCGCTGGCTGCCGGTTTCTTACTGGAAAAAGAAATTCGTTTCCTCGGTGACGCCGTAGAAAACCCGGCTCATCCCTTTGCGGCCATCATTGGCGGGGCAAAAGTTTCCGATAAGATCGAAGTTATTTCCAACCTCCTGCCGAAAGTTGATGTCATGATTATCGGCGGCGGTATGGCCAATACCTTCCTGGCTGCCCAGAACCATGGTATTGGCAAATCCCTGGTGGAAGCCGATAAAATAGATCTGGCCCGCCAGCTCATCGACCAGGCTGTTGCCCAGGGTAAAAAGCTGCTCCTGCCTATTGACGTACGCGTAGCCGCTGCCTTCGATAATGACGCTGAAAATAAGGTTGTCGATGTCGGTCAGGTACCGGACGATTGGATGATCCTCGATATTGGTCCTAAGAGCGCAGAACTCTTTGCTAAAGAATTGGCAGCTATGAAGCTTATCGTTTGGAATGGTCCTATGGGCGTGTTTGAAATGGAAAACTTCGCCAAGGGGACAGAAGCCGTAGCTCATGCCGTCGCTGCTTCGGCAGCCGTTTCGATTGTCGGTGGCGGTGATTCCGTCGCAGCCGTCAATAAGACCGGTTTGGCCGATTCTATCAGTCATATTTCTACTGGCGGCGGTGCCTCCCTGGAATATTTAGAAGGTAAAAAATTACCGGGCATCGAATCGCTCAGTGATAAATAAAAAGAACCCAGAGGAGGAGTCTGAAAGATGAGAAAAACCATTATTGCAGGAAACTGGAAAATGAACCACACAGGCAAGGACATGCGCGAAACAATTACCGCCTTGGCACAGAGCCTGACAGCATCTGTTAAAACCGAAATCGTCGTTGCACCGGTATTTCCGTATTTGGCAGAAGCCGTAACCCTTGCTAAAGGAACACCTATCCACATTGCTGCCCAGAACATGCACTGGCTTGATAACGGGGCTTATACGGGTGAAGTAGCACCGGCCATGCTCGTCGACATCGGGGTAACACATGTCATTATCGGCCACTCCGAACGGCGCGAATACAACAATGAAACGGACGAAACAGTCCGTCTCAAGGTAAAATCTGCTCTAGATCACGGCCTGACACCTATCCTTTGCTGCGGCGAAACGCTGGAACAGCGTGACGCCGGCATCATGCAGTCCTGGGTAGAAGGACAGATTGAAAAAGCACTGGCTGGCCTTACGGCAGAGGAAATGTTGCACGTCGTCATTGCGTATGAACCAATCTGGGCTATCGGTACTGGTAAATCAGCTTCACAAGACGACGCACAAAAAATGTGTAAAGTTGTTCGTGACGTTGTAGCTGCTGACTTTGGTCAAGAAGTGGCTGATAAAGTACGTGTTCAATACGGTGGTTCAGTTAAACCTGAAAACGTTGCTGAATACATGGCTTGTCCAGACGTTGACGGAGCTCTTGTAGGTGGTGCATCACTTGATCCAGAAAGCTTCTTGGCATTGCTTGACTTCGTTAAATAATTTTAGATAAAGTCGAGGTTTCTCTCGGCTTTTTTATTTTTTGATGAATTCGAAGTCACATCATTATTGATCAGATAATTTGTCTTACCCGTCACCGAACCGGTTACTTTGCCGCCCAGTGATTCGATCAGATTTTTGGCTTCTCCTCTGTTACTGAAATGTTCCAGACTTCCGGTAATGACAAAGTTCATTCCTGCAAAGATCTGCTCACCGGAAATTTCTTCCTTATTAATATGAAGATATTTCAGCAGATGATCTACTTTTTGATTATTCTCCGGATTACTGAAATACTTTGTCAGACTCTTTGCTATGACCGGTCCGATTCCATCGATCGCACTGATTTCTTCTTCATCTGCTGAACGGATCTTGTCCAGATCATCATCAAAATGCCGACAGATTACTTTTGCATTGGAAAGTCCGATATTTGCGATTCCAAGACTGTAGATTACTTTTGCAAGTGTTGTTTCTTCTGCCTTCTCAATGCTGTTCATCAGGTTTTCATAGGACTTTTCTCCAAAGCCTTCCATCGTTACGATCTCATCACGAAACTTTTCTATCTCAAAGATATCTCCGAAGTTGTGTATAAAACCTTTTGCAATAAATTTTTCCAGCGTTGCCTCTGACAGTCCGTCAATATTCATGGCATCTCTGCTTACAAACAAAGTAAATGCCTTGATCTTTTTTGCCGCACAGTCCGGATTCATACAGTAAAGTGCCTCTACATCATTTTCCCTGATCACTCTGGCTTCCTGACCGCACGCCGGACAGATTTCCGGTATTTCCAGATTACTACTTCGTGTCAGATTCTCAGCAATCTGTGGAATGATCATATTTGCTTTATATACCTGGATCGTATCCCCAATTCCCAGCTGCAGATCTTTCACGATACTCACATTATGCACGCTGGCACGGCTGACTGTCGTTCCCTCCAGTTCGACCGGATCAAATACGGCAACCGGATTAATGAGACCTGTCCTTGAAGGACTCCATTCAATTTCACGAAGTGTCGTCTCCCTCACTTCATCGGCCCATTTAAAAGCAAACGCATTCCGGGGAAATTTCGCAGTACTTCCGAGTGATTCTCCATAGGCAATATCATCATATAATGCAACGAGCCCATCTGATGGAAAATCATTTTTCTCGATCGCATGTGCAAAGTAATCCATTGCTTCGTCCAGATTCTCTCCTGTGACCATACGATATTCTACTACTTCAAATCCCTGTCTTCTAAGCCATTCCATCTGATATTTTCTGGAATTATGCATATCTACATCCTGTGCAGAAACCAGAGCAAATGCATAAAAGCGCACATTTCTTTCTGCCGTGATCTGATTATTCAGCTGTCGGACCGAACCGCTGCAGAGATTTCGAGGATTTTTGTATTTTGCATCGACATCTTCGATCGTATCATTGATCTTTTCGAAATCAGAATACGTAATGATGGCTTCCCCTCGCAGGACCAGTCTGCCTCGGTACGCAATTTTCAGCGGAATGTTCTTAAATACTTTTGCATTATTTGTAATTACCTCTCCCACGATACCATTTCCTCTGGTAACAGCTTTAAGCAATTCTCCATTTTCATATGTGAGAACGATCGTAAGCCCATCCATCTTCCAGGAAAGCAGGGTTGGATGTGTCCCGATAAACGCTCTTAAAACTTCTTTGTCCTTAGTCTTATCCAGCGAAAGCATTGGATACTCATGTGTTTCCTTTGGCAGTGCATCGACCGCCTCATATCCCACATTAACAGTTGGGCTGTCTGCCAGAACGATTCCTGTTTCCTTTTCCATTTTTTCCAGTTGATCGTACAGTGCGTCGTACTCTCTGTTGCTCATGATCTCCCGGTCTTCCTGATAGTATGCCTTTGCCGCTTCGTTCAGCTTCTGCACCAGTTCTTTTATTTGTTCTGCCGCTGATGTTTCCATGCTGTCCTCCTGTTCTGATTACTGTCTCACTGGAAGAATCCCGTATCAGTTCATTCAGTTTCTTCCATTCATCTCCACGTATTTCCCGATACTCTCCACGTTTCAGGCCGTCCAGTGTAAGATTCATGATACGGATACGTTTCAATGTACATACATGATATCCCAGATATTCACACATTCTTCTGATCTGGCGATTCAATCCCTGTGTTAATATGATAGAAAAGCTTTTATCACTGGTCTTATATACCGTACATGGTCGTGTCACAGTCCCCAGAATCGGGACACCACTGCTCATCTTTCTGATAAAAGTTTCTGTAATTTTTTTGTCCACGGTTACTTCATATTCTTTCTCATGGTAGTTACCTGCACGCATGATACGATTAACCAGGTCACCCTGATTCGTCAGTAAAAGCAGTCCCTCTGAATCTTTGTCCAGACGTCCTACCGGATATACTCTCACCGGATAATCCAGGAACTCTGTTACTGTCGTTTCCTGTCGCTGCTTTTTTGTACTGCACACAATACCCCTTGGCTTATAAAAAAGCAGAAGTACCTGCCTGGTCTCTGCCTTCACCGGTCTGCCATCCAAAAAAACCTCGGCATCTGCTGGAATCCTTTCTCCAGTACCGATTTCTTTTCCTGCAACCGTAACCCGTCCGGCATCTGTCAGCTGGTCTGCTTCTCTTCTTGAACATACTCCTGCCGCACTCAGGTATTTATTTATTCTTATTGTAGTCTGATCTGTTGTTATCCTTTTTTCGTCCATTACTCTATTATATAGTTTTTTCTTTTTGTCCGCAACCGAGACCTTGTTTTTTTTTACCACATATTGTATGATAAAATTATTGTTTTATCATTTCAGCTACACAAAGGAGGGAAATTATGTCTGATAAGAAACGACACCTGAATCCCCTGCTGCTTCTGATTGCGATTTTATTGTGTCTGTCTGCAGGATTTTTATTCCGTCGAACTTCTTTTGATGCGAATTACAAAATTCCTGCCAGACATTCCTCTGTAATAAAAAAATCCAAGGTCACACCAACGCCTGTTCCTACCCAGAAACCAAAGGCAAACGTCAGCATTTCTGCTACACCGACCATTACGGTCGAGCCTTCTGTCTCTCCTTCTGAATCCATATCACAAGATGAGACATCCCCGGAGGCAAGCCTTGGAGTCTGGACTTCAAGCGGCAGCAACTGGATGTTTATGGTTGACGGTGTTCCTTACACAGGCTGGCTGATCGATACTGACGGCAAACATTATTTCTTTGATAAAGATGGTATCATGCAGACCGGATGGGTGGATGATAATGACAAACGTTATTACATGGATCTGGATGGTATCATGCAGACCGGAACGATCACAGTAGATGATCAAAATTATGAACTACAGGCAGACGGTTCTCTAAAAAAATAAGCATTGAAAAAGACACAGGATCCATCCCGTGTCTTTTATTCTGTCTAAATATTTTACTGAAGCAATCCACTGTATACATATCCGGTCTGACCATCATATTCAATCTGGATCCAGTCACCTTCCTGTCCCATTTTCTGAACCTGATCCCCTTCGTCAAGACCACCAATAATTTCACTGTCACTATTTGCTTCAGCTCTGACATTACACCCTTCTGTAACTGTCAGCATTGTGCCGTCTGCACTCGTCTCAGAAGAAGAAGTATCTGCTTCTTCACCCAGTCCGTCAAGGAACTGTGCAAGAGCTGTGTCATCCTTCTGTGCCTGCTCATATTCTGCCTGCACCTCAGCTGTAAGCTTCTTTACATCTTCATCAGATTTCAGCGAATCCATATAAGTGGAAACTGTTGTGTTCTGTTCAAGGTCACCCAAAATTCTATAGGTACCATCGCTGTCTTTTACAACATAAGAACTCCAAAGAGACGGTGCCGGTGTATCAATCCCCTTACAGATGAAACTTCCTTTCGTATATATAACATACGAATTGTCGTCCATCCCTTTCTTCATATACACTTTGCTGACTTGATATCCTTCAATATAATCCTTTGCATTTGTGATTCTGGATTCATCAGAAGGTGTCAGATTATTTACCAGTGTTCTTAATGTCGTAATATCTTTTTCCCCTAAAGCCTTGTAGTAGCTGTTCATAAGTGCAGTAACTTCTTCACTGCCATCCTCCAAGGGATTCGTGTCTTCTTCTTTCTTCCCGTCGTTTGTCTCCCCATCATCTTCCGGAGAAGAAGGATCATTTCCCTGGCTGTTGTCCTGTGCTGTAGTTTGTTCTCCGTCCGAAGTCCCCTTTCCACTTCCGGTACAAGCACGTATGCTAAAGAACAATACAGCTACGATTATCAAAATCACCCCGCCAAGCATAAAATAGCGAAGGTTATCTGATAACCATTCCCTGAAATTATCCAAGTTCTTGTCCTCCTTAATTATTACTGTTCACTTTGTTCACAGTAACTTACAACGCACCGAGGCAGACCCATTACCTCGTGCAACACACCTGAAGGGAATCGAACCCCCGCACATGGTACCGGAAACCACTGCTCTATCCACTGAGCTACAGGTGCATAAATTCGAAAGCTGCATTATCATTAGTTACTGTCTAACATTTAAACAGCAACCTCATATACAACCACTTCGACTAAAAAATTATAGCACAATATCGACTGGATGTAAAGTTTTTTCTTTTGACGGAATAGTTATGTCAGTTTTGAAAAAGGGGCTGTCGGGAAATAGACAGCCCCGCCCTCATCCGGGCAAAATCTCCCACAAATTGTGACGCACATCTTGCAGAAAGC
>ERZ836829.1670-NODE-1670-length-11521-cov-3.371010_pt1 | contig 11521 bp, 9 predicted proteins | sample MGYA00519574_ERZ836829 | MGnify/ENA primary metagenome ERZ836829 (study PRJEB31850, sample SAMEA3708808) | human gut metagenome | biome: human gut; feature: human-associated habitat; material: faeces | place: China | collected 2014 ... | reverse complement strand
TTTTTATCATATACAGAAAGACTCCAGTTGGCCAACTGCCCACAAAATCAGAATTTACTCCCCAAAACTAATTCCAATAGTCTTAGCATCCTTAATCATCTGACACTCAGGATCAACATACTTCAGCTTCCCAGCAACATCAGACAAAGGAACTTTCTTCGTATCTCCATCAACAATACCAACCATATAACCAAACTCTTTATTAAGAATCAGTTCAGCAGCATATGCTCCAACTCTTGTAGCAAGCACACGGTCGTAAGCGCAAGGAGAGCCGCCGCGTTGTGTATGTCCTGGAACTGTGACTCTGATTTCGCGGTTTGTTTTTTCTTCTAATGCAGCTGCAATCTCATATGCAACAGAAGGATATCTTCTCTCAGCCAGTTTTGCCTTGTACTGTTTCTTCTTTAACTTCGCATCTTCTTTAGAAATCGCACCTTCAGCAACTGCAAGAATTGAAAATTTCTTTCCAGCTGCGAAACGTTTTTCTACAACCTCGGCTACTTTATCAATATCATAAGGAATCTCAGGGAGTAGGATGACATCGGCTCCACCAGCGATTCCAGCATGTAAAGTAACATGTCCGACTTTATGTCCCATAACTTCAATAATGAAAACACGGCTGTGTGAGGAAGCTGTTGTGTGAATACGGTCGATTGTATCTGTTGCAATATCAACAGCACTCTGGAATCCGAATGTCATTTCTGTTCCCCAGAGGTCGTTGTCGATTGTTTTAGGGAGTGTTACTACATTTAATCCTTCTTCACGAAGCATATTTGCAGTTTTGTGAGTTCCGTTTCCGCCAAGGATTACAAGACAGTCTAATTTGTATTTGCGGTAATTGCTTTTCATGGCCTCAACTTTATCAAGACCATTTTCGTCAGGAATACGCATTTTCTTAAATGGCTGTCTGGAAGTTCCAAGGATTGTACCACCACGGTTTAAAATTCCAGAAAAATCATCTGGAGTCATACGGTCAGCAATACCATAGATCAGTCCTTTATATCCATCACGGAAACCACAGATTTCCAGATCATTTCTTTTTGCACTTAAACCTTTCACAACACCGCGCATGGCTGCATTTAATGCCTGACAGTCACCGCCACTGGTTAAAATTCCTATTCTTAACATGGATTTATTTACCTCCGGGTTCTATATTTTTATTTAAATCATCAGAGAGTGGCAAAAGTTACTTTTGACACTCTCATCATTTAATATTAGTTAATTACTATTTTACCATATAATTATATACGAAAATTATAAAATCTAGTAAATAAAACGTTAAAAAATCGTAAAGTTCCAAAACGAAATAAGAAGCAGGAAAACAAAGATAAAAACTTACAATTCAATATTGACGAACTGCTATTTCAGGTGTTAAGATAATTTAGTATGATAAAGGCGAAGAAGGAGACAGTACTTCTATCATGAACGCAGGAGCGAGTCCGGGGCGGTGGAAGCCGGATGTTAGTAGGATAGGAAGGAAGATCACTCCCAAGCTGCAGGCTGAATAAAGTAAGCTGTGCCGGTATCCTCCGTTAACGGGATAACATATGATAGTATGTGAAATAGGTGGTTTAGAAGCAACGGTGTTGTCCTATTTTTAGGACGACGCCTTTTTTTATTTTATAGGACAACCTGTTTTATAGAAAAATCCTATAAAAGTTCCTATTTCATTAGATTTTCTAATTAGTAAAAGGAGAGAAAGAGATGTACAAGAAAGTATCATCTGACATGAACTTTGTCGATCGCGAGAAAGAGACCGTAAAGTTCTGGAAAGAAAACGAAATTTTTGAAAAGAGTATCGAAGAAAGAAAAGACGATCCGACATACACATTCTATGACGGACCACCAACAGCCAATGGTAAACCACATATCGGACACGTTTTAACTCGTGTCATCAAAGATATGATCCCTCGTTACCAGACAATGAAAGGTCACAAGATCATTCGTAAAGCTGGATGGGATACACACGGACTTCCAGTTGAGCTTGAAGTTGAGAAGATGTTAGGTCTTGATGGAAAAGAACAGATCGAAGAATACGGTATGGAACCATTCATCAAGAAATGTAAAGAAAGCGTTTGGAAATACAAAGGTATGTGGGAAGATTTCTCAGATACAGTAGGTTTCTGGGCTGACATGGAAAACCCATACATCACATACGATAACAACTTTATCGAATCTGTATGGTGGGCATTAAAACAGATCTGGGATAAGAAATTACTTTACAAAGGATTCAAGATCGTACCTTACTGCCCTCGTTGTGGAACACCTTTATCCGCACAGGAAGTAGCACAGGGATACAAAGATGTCAAAGAACGTTCTGCGATCGTACGTTTCAAAGCCGTAGGTGAAGAAGCATACTTCCTTGCATGGACAACAACACCATGGACACTTCCATCTAACATCGGTCTTTGCGTAAATCCAGAAGAGACATACGCAAAAGTAGAAGCTGCAGACGGATATGTATACTACATGGCAGAAGCACTGCTTGATACAGTTCTTGGTAAATTAGCAGACGAAGAAGCAGGAACACCTGCATACAAAGTCTTAGAGACATTCAAAGGAAAAGAATTAGAAATGATTACTTGTAAACATCCGTTATATGATCGTGAATCATTAGTGATCTTAGGTGATCATGTTACTGCTGAGGCGGGGACTGGTTGCGTTCATACAGCACCAGGATTCGGAGCAGATGACTTTTTCGTCGGACAAAAATATGGTTTACCAGCATATTGTAACGTTGATGAACATGGATGTATGATGAAAGACTGTGGTGAATGGCTAGAAGGTCAATATGTAGATGATGCAAATAAAACAGTTACAATGAAACTAGATGAATTAGGAGTTTTATTAAAGCTTGAATTTATTACACATAGTTATCCACATGATTGGCGTACTAAAAAACCAATTATTTTTAGAGCGACTGATCAATGGTTCTGTTCAGTTGATAAAATCAGAGAGAAATTATTAAGTGAGATTGATAAAGTTAACTGGTTAAATGAGTGGGGACATATTCGTATTTATAATATGATTAAAGATCGTGGTGACTGGTGTATTTCTCGTCAAAGATCTTGGGGAGTACCGATTCCAATCATTTATTGTGAAGATGGAACACCGATTATGGAAGAAGAAGTTTTTAAACATATTTCTAATTTATTTAGAAAATATGGTTCAAATGTTTGGTTTGAACGTGATGAAAAAGATTTATTACCAGAAGGATATATAAATGAACATTCACCAAATGGTATCTTTAAAAAAGAAAAAGATATTATGGATGTATGGTTTGACTCAGGTTCCAGCCATACTGGATGTATGATTGAACGGGGATATCGTTATCCAGTTGATTTATATTTTGAAGGTAGTGATCAATACCGTGGCTGGTTTAACTCTTCACTGATTGTTGGAACAGCAGCTCATGGTTGTGCACCATACAAAACAGTTTTATCACATGGATTTGTTTTAGATGGCAAAGGCAATAAAATGTCTAAATCATTAGGTAATACTGTTGATCCAATTAAATTAGTTAACCAATATGGAGCTGATATTGTAAGATTATGGGCAACTTCAGTAGCTTACCAGCAAGATGTAAGAATCAGTAATGATATTATGAAACAAATTTCTGAAAATTATCGTAAAATTAGAAATACAATGCGTTTCGTATTAGGAAACTTAAATGATTTTAAACAAGCTGATCTAGTTGCAGTTGAAGCTTTGGCTGATGTTGATAAATATATGCTAGCTCAATTAAATGACTTGATTAAAGGATATCATAAAGCTTATGATAATTATGATTTTGCTGAAGCAAATCAATTAATTTTAAATTATTTTACTAATTTATTAAGCTCATTCTATATGGACTTTACTAAAGATATTCTTTATATTGAAAAAGCCGATAGTCTTCGTAGAAGACAAGTCCAAACAGTTTTATATTATCATGCTAAAGCAATGATGAAATTGATTTCACCAGTTCTAGTATTTACTGCTGAAGAATTACATGATCATTTCCATTGTGATGATAATAAGGCTGATTCAATTTTCTTAGAACCTAATGTTGAAATGATCAATATGCCTAACAGTGATCAATTAAAAGCTCATTTTGATCGTTTCCTAGAGCTTCGTAAAGATGTCATGAAAGCTTTAGAAGGATTGAGAAATGAAAAAATTATAAAATCAAATATGGAAGCAAAAGTGACGATTTCATTAAAAGATGAATTTAAGGAAATGGCTTCAATGCTTGCTGACTTAAAACAATTATTTATTGTTGCTAAAGTTGAGTTAGTGAAAGATTCTTCGTTAGAAGAATTTGATAGCGCTTATATCAAAGTTGAAAAGTTCGAAGGTCATCAATGTCCACGATGTTGGAACTATTTTGATGAAGATGAAATGGAAGGCGAATTGTGCCCTCGTTGTCATGCTGTAATCAATGGATAGATAAAATCTCTAAGTTTAAATAAGTATAGCTAAAAGTAATCATATAAATTGGACTGCATCTCTGATCTTGGATAGCCAAGGATGACTGTTCGATTTAGATTACTTTTTTTATTGCAATAGTTATTACTAAAATAGAAAAAGTAGCTGTTTAATGGGGTTTTATTAAATAAATATTGTTGAAATAGGTCGAAAGTGTTAAAATAAACAAGTATGTATGGAGGGTTCAAATGAAAAGTGATAAATTTAAAGGGTCATTTTTGTTGTTATTAGCAGCCTTGATTTGGGGGAGTTCATTTATTGTTATGAAAAGTGCAGTGGATTTCTTAACTCCTAATGTCCTGTTATTTGTTCGGTTTACATTGGCAACATTAGTAATGATCATAATGTTTTATAAATATATTAAAGATACTTGTATTCGTGATTTAAAAGGGGGTGCGATTACAGGAACCTGTTTATTTTTGGCTTATTTGATACAGACATTAGGTCTGACAATGACAACCCCAGGGAAAAATGCATTTTTAACTGCTATTTATTGTGCAATTGTACCTTTTTTAGTTTGGTTATTCTATCATAAACGACCTGATAATTATAACTTTGTTGCAGCTTTACTCTGTGTATCAGGAGTTGCTTTAGTTTCTTTAGATGGTGATTTGACAATGAATACTGGTGATCTTTTAACTATTTGTGGAGGATTTTTTTATGCCTTACATATCTTGGCGATAAAAAAGTATTCACAAGAGATGCATCCTATTAAATTAACCACACTACAATTTGGAATGACTGCGATCTTAGCTTTGTTTGGTTCATTATTATTTGAAGATATTACAGTGATAAAACAAATTGACAGTAGTGTGATCTTGCAGATTGGCTATCTAGTTTTTTTTGCTACTGCGCTAACATTACTATGTCAAAATATTGGTCAAAATCTTGTGAGTGAGTGTAATGCAGCGATTTTATTAAGTCTTGAGTCTGTATTTGGTGTAATATTTTCAGTTCTATTATATGGAGAAGTACTTACGTTAAAAGTTATTGCAGGATTTGTTATCATTTTTGTTGCAATTATTGTTTCTGAAACGAAACTATCATTTTTAAAACGAAGTAATGTCAGGGAGGAAGAATTGAATGTGTAAAAAAATATTATCGTTTTTATTAGTTGGAATATGCTTAATAGCAACACTAACACCGATAAGAGCTTTAGAAAATAGTGAAGATATTGGGCTTACTTGTGATTATGCAGTTGCAATTGATGCAAAAAGTGGTTTGGTTTTATATAATAAGAACATGGATGAACGGATGTATCCTGCGAGTATGACCAAGGTAATGACCGTTATTCTTGCTTTAGAATTAATGGATGATATGAAGAAAACAACAGTAATTACACAAAGTGATATTGATACTGTATGGGAAACTGGAGCTTCCTCAGCTAATTTTGAAGTTGGAGAGACAGTTACATATGAAGATTTATTATATGGCGCTATTTTACCAAGTGGGGCGGATGCAACTAGAGCTCTAGCAAATAATTTATGTGGAAGTCAAGAGGCATTTGTTGATAAAATGAATGAATTAGCACAAAAATTAAATTTAAAAGATACTCATTTTGTAAATACGACCGGGATTCATGATGAAAATCATTATACTACAGTTCATGATATGGCATTAATTGTTCAATATGCAATTCAAAATGAAGATTTTAAAAATATATATGCTCAACGTTATAAAACGTCTTCAAATGGATTACATCAATGGGTTAATAAATCGATGTATAATGCTAAACGAGCAAAAATAAATGTTGATGATATTCTTGGTTGTAAAAGTGGGTATACAAACGAGGCTAAGAGTTGTCTATCAAGTTTAAATCGGGTTAATGATAATGAAATTATTACCATTGTAGGTCATAGTGTTAATAATGATGTTAAAACTCATGCTGCAGTAAGTGATACTTTAGATATAATGAATGATGTGGGGCAACATTATTCATTACAAAGTATTTTAACTAAGGGTGCTAAAGTAAGAACGTTAGATGTAACTTTAGCAAAGGACGAACAAAAAATAGCTATTACAAATTTAAATGACGTTAGTGCCTTTTTACCAAATGATTTTAATAAAGATGATTTAGAATATAAATACTCATTTAAAAAATTAGAAGCACCTGTTAAAAAGGGAGAAAAAGTTGGTGATTTAAAAGTATATTATCAAGACAAATTATTATATCAAGAAGAGTATGCTACTACTAAAGAAATTGAAAAAGATACTTTTAGTTACATCCTTGGAGTAGTTAAAGATTTTATGTTTCCATATGGTCTTGCGATTATTTTAGTAATTATTTATATACTGATTTTAAGAATGAAAAAAAGATGAGAAATTAAATTTTTATGTTCCACTATGTGTTTATAAAATCAAAGGTATTAAAAGTCATTTTAATGGGATAAAAAGTGTATTTTAAAAGCAAAAGACAGTATAGAATCCTACACTGTCTTTTGCTTTTATTTATTCATTAACATTTTCAAATGCTTGAGGAATTAATGGAGTTGGTTTTTTAATTCGATGATTATAAACCAGAATGGTTAATAAACTGCAAATAATAATAATTCCTACAAATACAATTATTTCTGTATTCAATGAAACATTTGACATACTAATAACTTTTCTGAAGCCATCAACGCTATATGTGAATGGCATAAAAGGATGAATTGCTTTAAAAATTGCACTTGATGTTTCTAGTGGATAAGTACCGGCCGAACCACCCAAATTAATAACCATGAAGACTAAGAGTACAAATTCACCAATTTTACCACACACAATACTTAACAAGGTCACTAATGCCATTGAAGCCGCTCCTACAATTACAGCAAAGATAAAAGTCATTAGTAACTGTTGCGGAGCAAAATCACAGAAGAACATCAATGATGCAATCATTACAATTGAAGCAATTGTAGATACTGTAAACCAGACTGAAGCTTTAGATAACCAATATTTAAAGCCGCTTTCTGCTTTTTCAACATCATTGAATAATGGATACATCAACGTAAATGCCATACAAGCTACATATAAACCTACACTCATCATATATGGAGCCATTCCATGACCATTGTTTTCAACTGTTGAAATTTCCTTATGAGAAGTATCTACAGGACTAGCAAGCATATCAAATGTGCTGTCGTTACTGTTAATACTATTTACCTGCTCTGCACCATCATGAAGTGAGGTAGCTAAAGTATTTGCGCCGTCTTGTAAGGTGGTTAACCCAGTTCCAAGAGTAGTTGATCCAGCTGCTAATTGTCCAGCGCCGTCACTGATTTGATTAGCTCCATCAGCTAACTGATCAGCACCGCTGAGCAAAGTTGGATTATTGCTTACTAAAGTACTAGTACCATCAGCTAATTGTTTTGCTCCTTGATCAAGGGCACCGATACCGTTAGTTAGAGTTGGTGTTTGGCTAGCTAATTGAGAAGTACCAGTTTTTAATTTATTGGCACCATCTACTAAAGAACTTGAATTGTCATTTAATTGAGCTAAGCCACTATTGATTTGACTTGTTCCAGCAAGATAGCTTTTAATTCCAGTTTTTAAACTTTTCTCTGTGGGAATAGTAGTTTTACTACCATCAGTGTTAGTATATTCACCACCACTAATTGAAGCATCAAGATTATTTAAACCAGCTTGTATAGTTCTACTAGCAGTTGCTAGACCTGGGGTAGTTGTATCACCATTTAAGGCTGTATTCATCGTACTAAGACTAGAACTCATCTGCTGAACCAATTGATATGAAGAAGGCAAAGCATCAGTTACACCAAACTTTGTTAATCCGTATTGTTCAACTTCTTCTTTACTTAGACCTGTATCCAAAATTGTTTGTGCTAGCTTTTTATAGTCTGCATTACCACTATTTTGAAGTGTATTGATTAAGGTAGTATAATTTGATAAAGAAATACTAGATGTTTTTACTTGTGAAGCCATTTGTGTTAAACCATCACTGATTTGCTGGTTACCAGCTTTTAATTGACTTGCCCCGGCTGCGAGAGTATCTACACCATTACTTAAGGTAGAATTATTGCTAACTAAAGCTTGAGAACCTTGATAAGCGCTAGTAACACCGCCAGTATATTGACTTATTCCAGTTTGAAGTTCTGTGGCTCCATTATCAAGTTGATTTATTCCACTTGATAATGCAGGAGTAGCGTTGTTTAGAGAATTGATACCATCCTTTAATGAATATACACCATTATTTACAGTTACTACACCATCGGTATAATCTTGTAACCCGTTTGTAAGGGTAGAAGCCCCATCTTTAAAAGTGATTGAACTAGTTGCTAATACTTGAAGATTATCCGAAATAGTTTTATTACCACTAATTAACTGATTAGCCCCATCATTAATTTGATTAGAACCATCAGCTGCCTCACTCATGCCGCTTCCAACTGTTCCCAATTGATTGAAAATAGTTTCAGCATAAGTCTTAGTTACGGTTGAAGAAACTTCAGCTTTGATTTTAGCAATTGCTGAATCATCCATTTTAGAAGCAATGTAACTGCTGCCAGGATTAGTAGTATAGTTTAAAATCATTTTTTGTGGTTGGGCATCTAATAATGTCGTTGCATTTTTAGAAAAATTACTAGGAATAGTAATTACCATATAATAATCACCGTCTTTTAATCCTTGATCAGCAGTTTTACTGTCAACCAGTTTAAAATCCATTGAATCATTGTTTTGAAGACTTTTTGCTAACTCTTTACCGACATTTAAAGTGGAATCATTATATTCAACCTTTTTATCCTCATTAACTACCGCTACGGGAATTTCTTTAGTATTTCCATACGGATCCCATATTGAGCCTAAGAATACCCCCGCATAAATACTTGGAATTGCAATGATGGCTACGGCCACTATTTTCAGCCACCAATTTTTACGAAATGCTGACCACTCTTTTTTTATCATTTTTTCTCCTTTCCATTAAATTATAGTTTTATCTTGAAATCTAATATATTAATAGATATAATCTATCCATGGATAAAGTTTATCTATTAATAAAGCATATTTTAATCATCTACTATAAGTTTGTCAATCAATTTATAAAAAATATTTTCTAGATTATTAATCTCGAATAATGTTACAATATATAGTAAAGGGGAAATGAAGTAATGAAAGTAAAAAATAGTGTCGAACAAGCAATTTGTTTATTAATAATTATCGCCCATAGCAATGATGAAAAACCTTTAAAAAGTTATAATATCTCTGATAGTTTAGGTGTTTCTGATTCTTATTTAAAAAAAATTATTAGGCAATTAGTTGTAGCTGGGCTGATTACATCTGAAGCAGGGAAAAAAGGTGGTGTATGCTTAAGCCGGAAACCTGATAAGATTACTTTGCTGGATATTTTTGAGGCTATCGAGGGTAAAGAGCCGTTTGCAAAAGCAACGGGACTAGTAGAACGTGTTTTTGTTAATGAATTAAAAGAAATCATGGATCAAAAGCAGGCGATGATTTTAGATGCATTTAATGCTGCAGAAGCAAGTTATAAAGAAAAATTAAAAACGATCACATTAAAAATGGCTATGGTAGAACGAAAAAAGGATTCTTAAGCGAATCCTTAAATATTAACCATGCTTTTTTTGATTGTTTTTATCGACAATTCGATCTAAGCCATATCCAATTACACGTCCAATAAATGCAAATACGATAAACCAGAGTGCGCTCCATGAACTTGTTTCTTTATTAACAAAGCCAATAACAAAAATAATAACTGCAATCGTTAATCCAACAGCTGTACCTAATGTCATAAATACACTACTTTTTTCTTTCATCCTTTCACTCCTCAATTCTAAATTATACCACAACAAAGTGCGCATACAAGTAAAATATGTGTTATAATACTGTCGTAAATAATGGAGTGATAAGATGATAAATACAATTATATTTGACTTAGATGGTACATTGATAGATTCTTTAGTTGATCTTGCAAATACTGTTAATGTTATTTTAACAGAAAAAGGATATCCTACGCATACCCTTGATGAATATCGTTATTTTGTTGGAAATGGTGTATTAAAATTGCTTGAGCGGGCTTTACCTGCTGATCATCAGGGGGATATTACAGCTGTAAAGAAACGTTTTGATGAAATTTATGGTGAAATTTGTTTAGAAAATACCAAACCATATCCTGGAATCACAAAATTAATTAATACTTTGGCTGATCAAGGATATAATTTGGCTGTTGTGACTAATAAACCGCAAGACCATGCAGTTAAAATTGTTAAGACTTTATTTCCAGGATGTTTTAAATATATTTTCGGTAGTAGTATTAGACATCCTAAAAAGCCGGATCCCTGTTTAACAAATCTAGTTATTAATCTTTTTGATGTGCGTAAAAACGAAGTCGTCTATATAGGCGATAGTGACGTTGATATTTTAACTGCAAAAAATACGAAGGTTAGATCAATAGGCGTATCATGGGGATTTAGAGGACGTCAGGAGCTGCTTGAAAATGGTGCAGATCTTGTTGTTGATCATGCCAATGAAATTAAAGAGGCTATAAATGATTGGTGTAAGTAGTTGTCTGGCGGGATGCAAATGCACTTATAGTGGTGATGATAAATTAATTAAATTAGTCAAAGAGATGGTTATGCGAAATGAAGCAATAATGATTTGTCCTGAAGTGTTAGGGGGATTGAGTATTCCTCGTTCTCCTTGTGAGATAAGAGATGGAAAAGTAGTTGATATTAATGGTGTTGATTGGACTAAGGAATATCGATTAGGAGCACAAAAGAGTTTAGAAATATTACAAGAACATGATGTTGATGTAGTTTTGTTAAAGGCAAAAAGTCCTAGTTGTGGAAAAAACTATATATATGATGGGACGTTTAGTCATACCGTTATAAATGGTGATGGTATTACTTGCCAACTACTAGAAAAACATGGCATAATAGTATTCAATGATGATAATATTGATGAATTTTTAAAATACATAGAAAGAAGGTAAAAAAATGGGACACGTATTAAAAATTAATCCAGTTTTTAAAGAAATGATTTGGGGAGGTCATAAATTAAGAGATGTTTATGGCTATGATATTCCTAGTGACAATACTGGTGAGTGTTG
>ERZ836829.1669-NODE-1669-length-11522-cov-2.824889_pt1 | contig 11522 bp, 8 predicted proteins | sample MGYA00519574_ERZ836829 | MGnify/ENA primary metagenome ERZ836829 (study PRJEB31850, sample SAMEA3708808) | human gut metagenome | biome: human gut; feature: human-associated habitat; material: faeces | place: China | collected 2014 ... | reverse complement strand
GATCCCAGAAAGGTTGCAGGAGCCAGAAAGCTGGATGAGGTGACGTATAATGAGATGCTGGAGCTGGCGACGCTGGGAGCGCAGGTGCTCCATAACCGTTCGGTGGAGCTGGCAAGAAAGTACAATGTAAAAATGGAGGTCCTGTCAAGCTTTACAGGCCATCCGGGAACAAAAGTGAAGGGAGTTGCAAAGCGTATGGAGCGTTCATATATCAGCAGCGTGGCAAAGGATAAGGATATTGCGAGGATTGCCCTTATTGGCGTGCCAAATGAGATCGGAACCTCATTTAAGGTGTTCTCTCTGTTGGCAAGAAATCATGTAAATGTGGATATTATTCTCCAGGGCATTGGCCATGAGGAAGGGAAGGATATCTGCTTTACAGTGGCAGAAAAGGATCTGAATAAAACGGCAGAGCTTTTGACGGAGCATAAAGAGGAGCTGCGCTACAGCCGTATGGAGACGAACTGCGATGTGGCTAAGGTTTCTGTTGTAGGAGCAGGCATGATCAATAATCCGGGAGTAGCTGCAAAGCTCTTTGAGGCGCTGTATGATGCGGGGATCAATATCAATATGATTTCCACCAGCGAGATCAAAATTTCTGTGCTGGTAGACCGTAGGGATGCAGATCAGGCGGTACAGGCCATTCATGACCGGTTTTTCACGGTGTAATTGTATTTTTATGGAAAATGCAGATGTGTTTTGCTGAAAAATGTCAAAATATACAGTATGAAAGATAAAAAATGGGCGCTGTTTCATGTACCTGCATAAAGCGAGAGGAACTCTCTGGATGCAGGCATGGGGACTGCGCCCGTTTTTTTGAAAAAATTTGTTAATAATTTATCGAAAACAGGCAATTTCATGGTTCTGGGGTCTTGTCATTTGACAAAAATCTTATTATAATCATATATGGCAATATTTTTGTTTTTATGCGGAACTGTAAGGGGATTTTTTGCAGTTCCAGCCAGTATTGTAAACTTTAGAATGATGGAGGACTGGAAAATGAGTAATTCAGCACAAACTTCAGCAAGCAGCCGTATTGCATCCCTGCTTGATGAGAACAGTTTTGTTGAAGTCGGCGCGTATATAACAGCCAGATCCACAGATTTCAACATGACTGCAAACAAGGCACCATCTGACGGTGTTATCACCGGATATGGTGTGATCGATGACAAACTGGTTTATGTATACAGCCAGGATGCATCCGTACTGGGAGGCTCCATGGGTGAGATGCATGCAAAGAAGATCTGCAGCATTTATTCCATGGCTATGAAGATGGGAGCACCTGTGATCGGTCTGGTAGACTGTGCCGGACTGCGTCTGCAGGAGGCAACAGATGCGCTGGATGGCTTTGGAAAGCTGTATTTAAGCCAGGCAATGGCATCTGGTGTGATCCCTCAGATCATGGCAGTATTCGGTACCTGCGGCGGCGGAATGGCTGTGGCAGCCGGAATGGCAGATTTTATCTTTATGGAAGAGAAGTCCGCGCAGCTCTTTGTAAATGCTCCCAATGCATTAGAGGGCAATTATAAGGCAAAATGTGATACAGCGGCAGCTGCATTCCAGAGCAAGGAGTCCGGCATTGTTGATTTTACCGGTGATGAAGCATCCATTCTGTCTCAGATCCGTACTCTGGTATCCATTCTTCCTGCTAATAACGAAGAGGATCTTTCCGAGGAGGACTGCCAGGATGATTTAAACCGTATGTGCAGCGGCATTGAAGGTCTGGCGGGAGATCCTATCCAGGTATTATCCATGATTTCTGATAATCATTTTGTAATGGAAGTAAAGAAGGATTATGAATCTTCTATGGTAACTGCATTCATCCGTTTAAATGGCGTGACTGTGGGCTGTGTGGCAAACCGCACAGAGCGTTATGAGGATGGAAAGAAGGCAGATGAGTTTGAGGCTGCTTTATCCGGCAAGGGCTGTGACAAGGCAGTGGAGCTGATCAGCTTCTGCGACGCATTCAGTATTCCTCTGCTGACCCTCACAAATGTAAACGGCTATAAGGCAAAGATGTGCAGCGAAAGACGGATCGCCAGAGCAGCAGCCCGCTTAACCTACGCTTATGCAGACGCTACTGTTCCAAAGGTGACTGTAGTAACCGGAAAGGCACTGGGAAGCGCAGGCCTTACCATGGGAAGCAAGAGCCTGGGAACCGACCTGGTATATGCATGGCCAAATGCAGTGATCGGCACTATGGAGCCTGAGGCTGCGGTTAAGATCATGTATGCAAAGGAAATCGAGGCTTCTGATGATGCAGTGGCTCTGATCAGCGAAAAGACTGCCGAGTATACAAAGACTCAGTCCGGAGCAGTGGCTGCCGCAAGAAGAGGCTATGCAGACGATATCATCAAGGCAGAGGAAACCCGCCAGAGGCTGGCAGCTGCATTTGATATGCTTTATACAAAAAGTGAGGACCGTCCTTCAAAGAAGCATGGCACGGTTTAAAGAGGGGTGACATGTATATGAGACGATTATTTAAAAGGATGGCAGCAGCAGTTTTAGTATCTGCCTGCCTGGTAAGTCTGTCTGCCTGCTCTAAAACAGAGGAGGAAACAGAAAGCTTATCCATCAGCATGGACGGTACGCCTGTGGAAGACGCCATGGGACAGTCCCTTCTTTTATCCGCAGCTCAGACTCTGGGCGCTTCCGATGAACAGCTGGTAGTCCAGGGCAAGCTGGCCCAGTCTCAGGGAGATACCGTTTCTGCAGAGCTTTATCAGGCCCAGCTTGATGTGCGGGAAGAGATGGGCGCTCTCCGCAGTGTTGATATTGAGGATGGCTCTGTGGTGCTTCTGGAGGACGGAAGCTATACGGTGATCCTTCCTGTAGAGTTTGCAGAGGGAACCAAAAAGTATGTTATGAACTTGAATATGGCAACACAGCAGATCCAGGCTCAGTTTACCGATATGTCTGCAGGCGTTGAGGAGGACAGCTCCATCGGAGGCTTGTTAAGGACGGCCAGCGTATATACGCTCATCGGTCTTGGAACCGTATTCTGTGTACTGGTATTTATCAGCCTTCTGATTTCCTGCTTTAAGTTCATCCATGCATGGGAAGAAGGACAGAAGAATAAAGCGGCTGATAAGAAGGCAGAACCTGCGAAAGCTCCTGTACCGGCTGTTTCTGCTGCACCGGCAGTTTCTGCTTTACAGACAACAGGACCGGAGCTGGCAGATGATGCAGAGCTTGTAGCAGTGATGGCAGCAGCGATTGCGGCCTATGAGGGAACTTCACCCAACGGTCTGGTGGTACGCTCCATCCGCCGCGTAAGCAGTTCCAGAAGAAGATAAAGACTCATTTCAAATCAAGGAGGAAACAGATCATGAAGACATATACCATTACAGTAAATGGAAAAGCATATGCAGTAACCGTTGAAGAAGGCGCAGCCGCACCAGCCGCTTTTGCAGCCGCACCGGCTCCCGCAGCCCCCGTACCTGCACCGGCACCAGCTCCCGCTGCCGCACCGGCACCAGCTCCTGCTGCACCTGCAGGCGCAGCAGGCTCCGTTAAGGTAACGGCTCCTATGCCTGGAAAAATCGTAGCTGTAAAGGCTGCAGCAGGCCAGGCAGTAAAGAAAGGCGAAACTGTTCTTGTTCTTGAGGCTATGAAGATGGAAAATGACATCGTTGCTCCTCAGGACGGTACCGTTGCCAGCATAAATGTATCCACAGGCGATTCCGTTGAGTCCGGCGCAGTTTTAGCCACTCTGAACTAAGCAGAAACACGGATCCGCAGTAAGTTGGATTCCATTATGGAGGTAACATTATGGATTTTGGCAATTTAGTAACAAACCTTTTGGGACAGATGGCGTTTTTCCATCTGACCATTGGGAACTATGTGATGATCGGTGTGGCGCTGGTCTTCTTATACCTGGCAATCCGCCGGGGATTTGAGCCTCTGCTGCTGATCCCCATCGCATTTGGCATGCTGCTTGTAAATATCTATCCGGAAATCATGTATTCTCCGGAAGAAACGTCCAACGGCATCGGCGGTCTTTTGTGGTATTTCTTTACTCTGGATGAGTGGAGTATCCTTCCGTCCCTGATCTTCCTTGGCGTAGGAGCCATGACAGACTTCGGTCCGCTGATCGCAAACCCCATCAGCTTCCTTATGGGTGCTGCTGCTCAGCTGGGTATCTATGCCGCATATTTCCTGGCAATTTTCCTGGGATTCTCAGGAAAGGAAGCGGCTGCTATTTCCATCATCGGCGGTGCTGACGGCCCTACCTCTCTGTTCCTTTGCAGTAAGCTGGGACAGACCCAGATCATGGGTCCAATCGCAGTTGCAGCTTATTCCTATATGGCTCTGGTTCCTATTATCCAGCCGCCGTTTATGAAGCTGCTCACTACGGATAAGGAGCGCAAGATCAAGATGGAACAGCTCCGTTCCGTATCCAAGCTGGAAAAGATTTTATTCCCGATCATTGTAACAATTGTAGTCTGCCTGATTCTGCCGTCTACTGCTCCATTAGTAGGTATGCTGATGTTAGGAAACCTGTTCCGTGAGAGCGGTGTTGTAAAACAGCTGGCAGAGACAGCATCCAATGCCCTGATGTACATTGTCGTTATCCTGCTGGGTACATCCGTAGGTGCTACTACCAGTGCAGAGGCATTCTTAAATGTAACTACCATCAAGATCGTTCTTTTAGGTCTGGTTGCATTTATTTTCGGTACCGTAGGCGGTATCCTGTTAGGAAAGCTTCTGTGCAAGCTGACCGGAGGAAAGATCAATCCTCTTATCGGTTCCGCAGGCGTGTCTGCCGTACCTATGGCAGCCCGCGTATCCCAGAAGGTTGGTTCCGAGTATGATCCTACCAACTTCCTGCTGATGCACGCAATGGGACCAAACGTTGCAGGCGTGATCGGCACGGCTGTAGCAGCCGGTACTTTTATGGCAATCTTTGGCGTATAAAAGGGAATTTTATCACAGTATTTAAGGAGGATTTTTAACTATGGCAGAGATAGAGAAGAAGCCGGTAAAGATCGTGGAAACCGTCCTGCGTGACGCCCATCAGTCTTTGCTTGCGACCAGAATGTCAACAGAGCAGATGCTTCCCATCATCGATAAGATGGACAAAGTAGGCTACCATGCAGTAGAGTGCTGGGGAGGCGCTACCTTTGATGCCTGCCTGCGTTTCTTAAAGGAAGATCCATGGGAGCGTTTAAGAAAATTAAGAGACGGCTTTAAGAATACAAAGCTGCAGATGCTGTTCCGCGGACAGAATATCCTGGGCTACAACCATTATGCAGATGATGTAGTAGAGTATTTCGTACAGAAGTCCATTGCAAATGGTATTGATATTATCCGTATTTTTGACTGTTTAAATGATATCCGCAATCTGGAGACAGCCGTAAAGGCTACCAAGAAGGAAAAGGGACATGCTCAGATTGCTCTGTGCTATACCCTGGGCGACGCTTATACTCTGGATTACTGGAGAGACATTGCAAGAAAGATCGAGGATATGGGTGCTGACTCCCTGTGTATCAAGGATATGGCAGGTCTTCTGACTCCATATCAGGCGGCAGAGCTGGTACAGGCATTAAAGGAAGGCACAAAGCTTCCGATTGACCTGCATACCCATTATACATCCGGCGTTGCTTCCATGACCTATATGAAGGCCGTAGAGGCAGGCTGTGAGATTATCGACTGTGCTATGTCACCTCTGGCTCTGGGAACCAGCCAGCCGGCAACTGAGGTTATGGTTGAGACCTTCAGAGGCACTCCATATGATACAGGCTATGATCAGAATCTTCTGGCGGAAATTGCGGCATACTTCCAGCCGATTCGTGAGGAAGCTTTAAAGAGCGGCCTCTTAAATCCGAAGGTTCTGGGTGTAAATATCAAGACCTTGCAGTATCAGGTACCTGGCGGTATGCTTTCCAACCTTGTAAGCCAGTTAAAGGAAGCAGGACAGGAAGACAAGTATCAGCAGGTATTAGAGGAGATTCCAAGAGTAAGAAAAGACTTCGGAGAGCCACCTCTGGTAACTCCTTCTTCTCAGATCGTTGGTACACAGGCAGTTCTCAACGTGCTTATGGGTGAGCGCTATAAGATGGTTCCGAAGGAGTCCAAGAAGATCATGCTTGGTGAGTTCGGACAGACTGTAAAGCCATTTAATCCGGAAGTACAGAAGAAGATCATCGGTGACGAGACGCCGATCACCTGCCGTCCGGCAGATCTGATCCAGCCTCAGCTTCCTCAGTTTGAGAAGGAATGCGCTCAGTGGAAGCAGCAGGATGAGGACGTATTAAGCTACGCTCTGTTCCCGGCTGTAGCCAAGGAGTTCTTCCAGTACAGAGAAGCACAGCAGAAAAAGGTAGATGTGACTGTAGCTGATAAGGAAAATAAGGCTTACCCTGTGTAAATGACGGGATAAAACTGCATATGTAAAATAAAACAGCCTTCTGGCTGACGGTGCTTTTGATGAGTCCCGGCAGCCGGCAGGCTGTTTTTTTGGAAATAAATGATTATTTTTCCCACTTCATAGCCGCCGCCACATCCAGCATACCGCTGGAAGCGGTTTTTCCCTTTAAGGGGGCCAGCTTATGAACTGTGGAAAGAAGGGCAGTTTTTACATCTGAAAGGCTGAGATCCGGACGACCGGAGTAGAGAAGAGCCGCTGCGCCTGTGACCATGGGAGCAGCCATGGAGGTACCGGTCATATAGGCGTAGGTATCGGCTGGTACGGTGCTCAGGATATAGGTTCCGGGAGCAGCCAGATCTACGTTTATCTGTCCGTAGTTGGAGCTTTCATCCAGATGACCGTTAAAAAGCAGGTTTCCTACAGTGATAATATTATCATAAGGGAAGCTTGCGGGGTAAACCGGATGTGCGTCAATGTTATAGCCGATTTCGTACTGATTGCCGTTTCCGGCTGCGGCTACAAAAAGCATATTGGAATCCCGGATTGCAGCCTCAAATTCTGGGGAGGTCTGTCCGGAGCCGAAGCTTAAATTGCAGATCTGGGCGCCGTTGGCCTCTGCATAGCGGATTGCCTGGATGACGTTTTCGGGAGAACCCTTTCCTTCTTCGCCTCCCAGAGCCTTTAATACCATGATTTTTATATACCGGCTGTCTCCGATGCCAGCTACTCCGCCGTTTCCCTTTGCAGCCGCAATGGTACCGGCCCCATGGGTATCCTCATCGCCTGCGCAGAGCTGATTATTATTTGAAATAAAATTCCAGCCGTTTACATCGTCAACATAACCATTTCCGTCGTTGTCAATGGAATCTCCGGGGATTTCATCCTCATTGACCCAGATGGCGTCTTTTAAATCCTTATGGGAGGTGTCGATTCCTGTGTCGATTACAGCCACAGTGACAGGGCGTTTATTGGATTCCTGCTCATAGAGCTGCCAGGCTTCTTTTATGTTGATATCAATTCCAGCTACAGCGTCTGTCTGAATGGCGTCATAGTTACTGGGGCCAAGAGGCGGCAGGGCGATGCCGTCGACTCCGTTTTCGCCATAGTGTACATAGATGCTGTCTAAGGTTCTGATATTTAGTTTTCGCTCAGTTCTCTGCAGACGGCCTGTATTATGCAGTGCCCACTGATATTCCGAATATTCATCACCTGAAGAAACAGCTTCTACGCCGGGTCCACTGAAAAAAAGAGAAAATTCCCGGCTGTTTTCCTTTGCTCCCCAATAGGAAAGAGGGGAGGAAACGGCTGCTATAGAAATGGAAAGCACCGCTGAAAGGGCGGCTGCCGTAAAATGCTTCATATCTGAAATCTCCTTTCTTGAGGCTGTATTATACCATATTTTTAAGATATATGCCAAGATGGGTTCATCTGAACATTTTGTGAAAAATTCGCAGAAGCATAAGTCTGTGACAAGCTCACTTGACAAAATGGCAGAAATCAGAGTATAAAAGGAGTACACTTTAGGATTGGAGGTTATTTATGGGATTTACACTGGATGTAAGCATATCTGCGGTAACTGTATTTTTACAGGGATTGTTAAGTTTTTTTTCGCCCTGCGTACTGCCGCTGCTTCCCCTTTATATCGGCTATCTGTCCGGCGGAACAGCCGTAAAGGGCGAAGATGGAAGAATGCACTATAAACAGAGCAAGGTGCTGCTTCACACGGTTTTCTTTGTGACAGGGGTCAGCTTTGCCTTTTTCCTGCTGGGGCTTGGCGTGTCCGCAGTGGGTGGATTTTTCCACAGCTATCAGGCCATGTTTGCACGGACCGGAGGTATCCTTGTCATGCTGTTTGGCTTGTATCAGATGGGAATATTTGGAATATCTTCCGTTTTGGGAAAAGAGCACCGCCTGCCCTTCAGGCTGGATCGTTTTGCCATGTCGCCGGTTACAGCGCTGCTTATGGGCTTTACTTTCAGCTTTGCCTGGACGCCCTGCGTAGGACCGGCTCTTACAAGCGTCCTTTTGATGGCCGCATCTGCAGCGACCAAGGCTCAGGGCTTTGTTCTGATCGGCGTTTACACTATGGGCTTTGTTCTGCCCTTTCTGTTTGTGGGCCTCTTTACTACTCAGCTTCTGGAGCTCTTTAAGAAATGCAGAGGTGTGGTGCAGTATACAGTAAAAATCGGCGGTATCCTCATGGTGCTGATGGGAATCCTCATGTTTACCGGGAAAATGAATGATGTGACCGGATATTTATCCCGTATTTCCGGAACTCAGGTGAGTCAGACAGAGAGTATGGAAGAAAGCACTGTGCCGGAGAAAGCAGAAGCAGATAACGAAGGCGGAAGTACAGAGCCCGGGACAGGCGGGGCTGAAAGCACAACTGCAGAGGAGGCTTCCGGTGAAACGGCAGCCGATGCGCGTCCCGTGATCCCGGCAGTTGATTTTGAACTGGAGGATCAGTACGGAAATATCCACAGACTGGAGGATTACAGAGGGAAGACGATTTTTCTGAACTTCTGGGCAACCTGGTGTCCGCCCTGTAAGGCTGAGATGCCGGATATTCAGAAGCTGTATGAAAAGTCCTCCACAGAGGGAGAGGATGCAGTAATTGTTCTGGGCGTTGCTGCGCCCAATATGGGACAGGAAGGCTCTGAGGAAGAAATTGCCGCATTCATGGAAGAAAAAGGATATACTTACCCGGTACTGATGGATACAGAGGGAGAGCTGTTTGCCTCTTATGGTATCATGTCCTTCCCAACCACCTTTATGATTGACAGAGATGGAAATGTATTTGGATATGTGAGCGGTATGCTGTCAGCGGATATGATGGACAGCATTGTGCGTCAGACGCTGGACGGGAAGATGGATCAGAGATAAAATATCTGCGGGAAAAGTATATACAGAAGCTATTCTGGATGTTGGGGCATAGGATTACAGGGATGCTCCAGCATCCTTTTTTTGTATTTTCCAGGCGTCATATTATATTTGTTTACAAAAAGCTGGTAGAAATAGCCTTTATTATGGTAGCCTACCTGTTCGGAGATTTCGGATATTGTTAATTCTGTTTCAATCAGAAGACGTTTTGCCTGTTCCAGACGGATGTTTTGAAGATATTCCGAATAGGTCATCCCTGTTTTTTTGCGGATCAGCCGGTTGAAATAATCTCTTTGAAAATGAAACCGTTCCATCAGTTCATGGGTTGTGACGGATTGATAGTGGGTCTGGATATAGCTGCATATTTCTTCAAAGACAGTCCAGTTTATATTTTTTTGTCGTTCTCTGGTAAGGGAAAAATCATAATGCATGCTTAAAATTCTGAAAATACGCAGAAGAAGCCCGTGGCAGATGTGGGTGGAACCGATTTTATTTTCATACAGTTCTGTCAGGAGGAGGGAAAGGCAGGGCTCGATCTCTTTTCTGGCATCACTTGTGGAGCGGAAATGAATATACTGCTGCAGATCGCTTTGTTTCATCAGTGCAGTTTGAAGAAAGGATATAATTTTGCCGGTTGTAATATGTTCATTCATTACCTCTTCAAATATGCTGTTTTCAATTCCGAAAAACAGTACAATGGAATCCTGGCAGGACAGATAATCCTGATGGATACAGTTTTTGTCAATCAGGCAGACGTCACCTTCCTGAAATATAATATCTTTCCCGGAAATTTTCTGTTTGAAGTTACCTTTTACAACGTATCCCAGTTCAATGTAGTCATGGGTGTGGAGCTGCGTTTTTACTCCGTCTTCAAATGTAAAGCAGAAGCAGAACCTATCAGGTGCGGGATACATGGCGGCACGAAGCTGATTTCTTCCGCAGAAATCCCAGCACAGGAAGAAAATCCGTTGGGAAGAAAGCAGGGGATATGTTTTGATTTCTTTTGCGGATTTGGAATATTCGACTGAAATCATTCTGGCTCCAAGAGGATGACCGGGCTGCAGGTTCCTCCGGGCAGCGGATATAAGCTGTCTGCATGTTTCTGTCAGATTCAAAATTTTCACCTCGCATTTTGTGTTGATTTTCTGAATGTTTGATTCTGATATCATAAAATTATATCGTATTTTGGAAAAATAACAATGAAAAATGATCGAAATAGGTAACTTTAGAATAAGAGTGGCAAGATTATGGAATTGTACCGCTGATCCCTGTTTTGTAAAATAGAATCAGATCTTTATAATTTTATGCAATAGATGAAATGAAACGTATGATATTTTACAGATAACCGTTAAAGGAGAGCAGAAAATTGGAAGAAATCAGGATAGAGGACATAAAAAAAAGGATTCAGTCAGGAAAAACGGTTTTGGGAATTGAACTTGGTTCCACCAGAATCAAGGGCGTTCTTCTGACAGAAGAGGGAGAATTGATAGCGGATGGCAGCCACCAGTGGGAAAACAGGCTGGAAAACGGGATATGGATCTATTCGATGGAAGCAGTCTGGAAGGGAATGCAGGAGTGCTATGGCGATCTTAAAACAAAGGTAAGAGAAGCATATGGGGCAGAGATAGAAACCATTGGCGGAATTGGAATCAGCGCCATGATGCACGGTTATCTGGCATTTGATGGAAATGATGAACTTCTGGTACCATTCCGCACATGGAGAAATACCATAACGGAGCAGGCGTCACGGGAACTGACAGAATGTTTCAATTACCCTATCCCCCAGCGCTGGAGTATCGCTCATCTGTATCAGGCGGTGCTGAACGGAGAAGCTCATGTAAAAGATATTAAATACATCACCACGCTGGCAGGCTATGTGCACTGGATGCTTACCGGAGAACGGGTACTGGGTGTGGATGATGCGTCGGGAATGTTTCCTGTTGATGCAAAAACAGGAACCTATTATACGGATATGCTGGACTGTTTTGACCAAAAGATTTCAGACCGGTCGTTTCCATGGAAAATCAGGGAAATCCTGCCCCGGCCTCTTCTGGCAGGGGAGCAGGCAGGCGTTCTTACAGAGGAGGGTGCAGGGCTTTTAGATCCGGAAGGAACATTGAAGGCCGGAATCCCCCTGTGCCCCCCGGAAGGAGATGCGGGAACAGGGATGGTTGCAACAAACAGCGTAAAGGCGCGCACAGGCAATGTATCCGCAGGAACCTCCATATTTTCCATGATTGTACTGGAAAAAGAGCTTTCAAATGTATATTCT
>ERZ836829.1668-NODE-1668-length-11533-cov-3.522129_pt1 | contig 11533 bp, 9 predicted proteins | sample MGYA00519574_ERZ836829 | MGnify/ENA primary metagenome ERZ836829 (study PRJEB31850, sample SAMEA3708808) | human gut metagenome | biome: human gut; feature: human-associated habitat; material: faeces | place: China | collected 2014 ... | reverse complement strand
TAAGTTTTCCTATTACTATTTTGCCTACATTATTTTCAATAGACTTGTCTATAATGTAAATGATAATATAACAATGAACAGAAAATGGAAAATAAAAATGTACAAAAATGATCATTAGTTATATCCTATTTATGGGAGGGATACTAATGATTATGAATTTACAAGGTCAATTAACTATATTAAAATCTATGAATATTAAACCTAACTTTTCAGAGTTAGCTAGAGAATATGATTTAGATCGAAGAACTGTGAAGAAATATTATGAGGGATATGAAGGTAAATCAAAAACTAGAAATAAAAGTAGTAGATTGGATCAATATTATATTGAAATAAAGGAAAAGCTTGCCATAAATGGCGTTACGATAAATGGAGTATATCAATATTTTAAAGATAAATATGGTGATATAGGAACTTATTCAAATTTTAATAAATATGTAAAACTTAAAAACCTGAAACCAAAGAAAGCCATAAGAGGACATGCTAGATTCGAAACACCGCCTGGCAAGCAAGCCCAAGTTGATTGGAAGGAAGATATTAAGTTAACTTCAAAATATGGTGAAGTTTTTATTTTCAATGTATTTTCTTATAAGTTAGGAAATTCAAGATTCTGTTGTTTTACTTATAAAAAAAATAAAACACAACAAGATGTATTTGAAAGCCTAATAGAATCTTTTAAAATGACAGGAGGTGTTCCTAAGGAAATTTTATTTGACAATATGAAAACAGTTGTTGATATAACTAAAGATGGAAGAAAAATAAATAGCAAGCTAAAAGCTTTTGCGGATGACTTTGGATTTAAAATTACATTGTGTAAACCAAGGCATTCTTATACCAAAGGAAAAGTAGAATCTGCAAATAAATTTGTAGAATGGATATTACCTTATGATGGAGAATTTGAAAATGAATCAGACATCATTGAACTGCTTCAAAGAATAAATTCTAAGGTTAATCAAGCACCAAACCAAGCAACTAACATTCCACCTATATTATTATTTCAAAAAGAAAAGGAGTATCTACTGCCCTTACCAAGTAATCATATCATAGAATCCTATATGAACTACGACCGTCAAACCAAAGTTCATAAGGATTCACTAATAACTTATAAAGGAAGTAAATACTCTGTACCACCTAAATATATAGGTAAATCTGTAACTCTTAGAAGAATAGATAAAGAATTACAAATATATTTTAACACAGATTTAATTTCAACACATCAATTAAGTGATAATAAGATTAATTATAATGAATGTGATTATAAAGAAATTTTAGGATCAGTGTTAAAAAGTAAGAGTACGGATGATATAGAATCGCTAGCGGAAGCTAATTTAAAACAGTTTGATGCTTTTTTATAATTAAATAGGAGGATAATATGAATAACTATGTTAAATTACTAAATAATCTTGAGGAGTTAGGATTGCTTAATATCAAAGCTAGTATTGATAAATATATAGATCTAATTAACTCTGGAAATAAAAGTATTGTTGATGCTCTTTATGAGTTAAGTAATTTAGAAATTAATGCAAAATCTGATAGAGCTATGCAGGCATGTGTAAAAGTTGCTAACTTTCCATTTTTAAAGGAAGTTACAGATTTTGATTTTGATTTTCAACCTGCAATAAATAAGCAGCAGATACTTGATTTAATGACTTTAAGATTTATAGAAAATAAAGAAAATATATTATTTGTAGGATCATCCGGCGTGGGTAAAACCCACCTGGCGACCTCTATTGGAATAGAATGTGCTAAGCATCGATATTCAACATATTTTATATCTTTTCAGGATTTAATTTCTCAATTAAAGAAAGCTTTATCTGAAAATAGATTAGATATAAGACTTCGTCATTTTTGTAAATATAAGATTTTAATAATAGATGAAATAGGATATTTACCTATAGATATTGATGCAGCAAATCTTTTCTTTCAATTAATATCTAAAAGATATGAAAAACATTGTACAATAATAACTACTAATACTAATTTTTCTAAATGGTCTGATATTTTTGGAAATTCTGTTATCGCAAATGCGATATTAGATAGACTTTTACATCACTCTCATATTATATCTGTAAAAGGACCTTCTTATAGAACTAAATCAAAATTAGAACATTTAGAAAGCTCTTTGACTAAGATGTAAATTCTAATTATTGTACATAATTATTTTCCACTTTTTATACAAAAATATATTGACATTTACATTGAATACTACTTATATGTAAGCCAAGTTCTTTGGCTATACCATTCTGTGATATATTTTCATTCAAATATTCTTCTACAAATTTAATTTTAATTTCATATGATATCTTAGCTTTTATTCCCATAAAAATTACCCCTTTATATTAGTAACAGTTTTATTATTTTAACTGTCTACTATAAAGGGAGCATATCAATTTTTACGTGTTATTTTAATTATTTTATTTCTTAAAGAAGTAACTTATATTAAGAAACAAGTTGTTTCATTTAAGTATAAAATTACAAAATAAGTAATATGTTTTTTTTATTTGTGAAAAAGATTACAGGGATTTGTAATATATGTATACTAAAATATGTAAGGGGGATTGTTAAATAAGTGGATGATAATTTATTAATTGCTTAAATACTAGTTAGAAGTGCTTATTTAATTATTACCATTATTTATTTAACAATCAAAAGTAAATATTAATTTTAGGGGGAGTGAAAATTTTATGAAAAGATTATTAGCTAAAATATTAGCAGCGATAGTTATTACAACAACAATAACTAATATAGGGGTTTCTAGTAATATATATGCAAATACAATGTATAGAAATAATCAAGAAAGTACCGATAAAAATGAGAAGTGGAATTTAGTATGGGAAGATAATTTTAATGGTGATTATTTAAATTTACAAGATTGGAATTATGAAACCCATGAACCAGGCTGGGTAAATAATGAATTACAGGAGTATACGGATGATATAAGAAATATTTATGTTGATAACGGTAATTTAGTTATTAAGGCTATTAAAGAAGAAACAGAGGATGGTATTAAATATACATCAGGTAAAGTGACAACTCAAAATAAGCATGATTATAAATATGGACGCTTTGAAGCAAGATTAAAAGTACCAGAGGGTCAGGGTCTATGGCCAGCATTTTGGATGATGCCAACAGAGGAAGAACTTTATGGATCGTGGCCTAGATGTGGAGAAATAGATATTATGGAAGTATTAGGACACGAACCAAATGAGGCATATGGAACTATTCATTATGGAAATCCACATCAAGAAAGCCAAGGTTCTTATATATTAAATGGAGAAACCTTTTCAGATGATTATCATGTTTTTGCTGTAGAATGGGAACCAAGTGAAATGAGATTTTATATAGATGGAAACCTATATCATACTGTAAATAACTGGTATACAAAACAAGAAGGAGGAGATGAAATAACTTATCCAGCACCATTTGATCAACCATTTTATCTTCAATTTAACTTAGCTGTTGGAGGAAATTGGCCAGGTAATCCTGATGAAACTACTAATTTTGATAATGCTGAATATAAGATAGATTATGTAAGGGTATATCAATTAGAAAATTATAATGAAAATGTACCTAAACCAGAAAAACCACCTGTTGATTTAAGGGAACCAGATACTACTGGAAATTATATAATTAATAGCGATTTTTCAGAAGTTGAGGATTTAGAAGATAATGTTGATTGGTATACATTAAAGACACTTGGAGGAGAAGGTAAGGGCAGAATTGAAGATAATAAAATTGTACTTAGTTCAGAAAGTTCAGGAAAAGAAAATTATTCTTTACAATTAGTACAAGCAGCAATACCTTTAAAGAAAAATAATATTTATAGATTATCATTTGATGCAAGGGCTGCTGAAAACAGGGATATGGTAATAAATATTACATCTCCAGATAGAGGATATATACGTCAATTACAAGATACAACTGTTGATTTAAAAAATGAATTCCAAAAGTATTCTTATGAATTTACAATGAAGGATAATGATGATGCAAATGCAAGAGTTGAATTTAATTATGGAAATAGAAATTCATTAGCAGATATTGAAATAACTAATGTTAGATTAGAAAAAATAGGTGAATATGAAAATGTAAATGAAGATAAAAAGACGATTCTTCCAAATGGAAATTATGTGTATAATGGAACATTTGATGTGGGCGAAGATCGTATGAAGTATTGGGAAGTAGATTCTAAAATAGAAGATGTACAAGCTACTGTAACTAATATAAATAATAAAAGAGAATTTAAGATAAGTATTTCTAAATCAACTTCAAATTTATCAGATGTTATATTAAGAGAAAGTGAACTTGGAATAGCAGAAAATAAAGAATATTATCTTTCTTTTGATGCTTATGCTGAGGAAGATAAAACAATAAAAGCTCAAATAAATAATAAAATCTTTGAAGCAGAATTAACTACAGAAAAAAAGAACTTTAAGTATAAATTTAATACACAAGATGTTTTAGAAAATAGAAATTTAGAATTTTTATTAGGTACACCAGGGGTAACTTATATTGATAATGTTAAAATTATGGATACATCATTAATAATAAATGGAGATTTCAGTAATGAATTTTCTAAGTGGGAAGTTTTTAAAGAGAGTAGTATTTCTTCTGATGTATCAAGTATCATAGATAAATCTAATGGAAATAATGCTGCACAAATAAATATTTCAAATACTGGAGATGCAGATTGGAAAATTCAATTAAAGCAAAGTGGAGTAAAATTAGAAAAAGGTAAAAAATACAAATTATCATTAGATGCAAAGAGTACAATTAAAAGAGCAATTATGTTTACTATTCAAAGGGATGGAAGTAATGATAATGATTGGAGACCTTATGCTAATACTCAAATAGTAGATTTAGAAAATGAATATAACAAATATGAAATTATATTTGATATGACAGAAGAAAGTGATTCAAATTCAATATTTTCTATATCTATGGGGGCTGTAAATAATACTCAAATTACAGAAGAACATTCAATTTATATAGATAATGTAAATTTAATAGAAGTTGTAGAGTCTGAAGATGATGATAACACTAATAATCCAAATAATCCTAATGATCCATCAATAAAAGATGACATTGATGATAATAACAATAATAATGGAAGCAATGGTAATAACGGAAATAATAATAGTAATAGTGCAAACAATAGTGGAAACAATAACAATGCTAATAACAAAGTACCTTCACAAGATAAAAATACTAATTCAACTTTGGTTGAAACTGGTAAAGAATCATATTTAGCATTATTTGGAGTAATATTAGTATTATTAGGAATTGGTATTACTGGATTAAATAAAAAATATAAAAAACAGACAAATTAATTTATAAATAAATTGTAAATTTAGAAAGAAATGTTTGTAAAACCTTTTCAAACGGTGTATTATAAATTTATAAACACGTGTTTATTATGAAAAGGAGAAATTTATTGTGAATAGTAAAGACATAGCTAAAATTGTAGGTGTTTCTAGAAGTACAGTATCTAGGGTTATAAATAATTATGTTAATGTTCCAGAAGAGACTAGGCAAAAAGTTTTGAATGTAATAAAAGAATATAACTATGTACCACATGCATCTGCTAGGTTGCTTACAGGATATAAAAATAGAATTATTGGGCTTTTTATAATTGATATAGTAGAAAGAAAGTGTGGAATTAAAAATAGAATTACAAAAAGCCCATATTATTTAGAGTTTACTAGTTCAGTAATTGAAGCTGCAAGTCAAAAGGGATATAAGGCTTTAGTTCATATAATACATGATGAATCAAGATATGATGAAATTAAGGAGTGTTTTTATAATAAAACAATTTCTGGTGGAATATTCATAGGTGAAAATAATGGTGATTTAGAAATAAAAAAAATAATTAAAGATGGTTATAAAGTTGCAATAATAGATCAAGATATAAACTTATATAACAAGGATAATAAATGTATAATTGTAAATTCTGATAATTATACTGGAGCATATAATGCAACGAAATATTTAATAAGTTTAAATCATTTAAAAATTGCACATATAACAGGAGATATAAAAAAGTTTTCAGCCGTTAAAAGATTAGATGGATATAAAAAGGCATTACAAGATTCGAATATTCCTATTAAAAATGAATTTATTATTTTTTCAGAGTTTATTGAAGAGGGGGGATATAATTCAGCAAAAAAAATACTCTCAATGGATGATAAACCAACAGCTATATTTACAGCCAATGATAAAATAGCAATCGGTGCAATAAAAGCCATTAAGGAATATGGATTAAAGGTACCAAAAGATATTTCAATAATAGGTTTTGATAACATAGAAGAAAGTAAATATTTAGAAACACCATTAACTACTATGCAAATGGAATTAGTTGAAATGGCGGAGTTAGCAACAAATAATATTATTGATTCTATTGAAAATGATACAAATTTTTCAAAAAGTTATAATGTACCTAGTACATTAGTAGTACGAAAAAGCTGTAGGAATTTAAATAATTAGCTATTTATTTTTAATAAATAGCTAATTTTAAAATAAAAAATAAACGCGAGTTTATAAAGAGGAGAAGTGAATTTATGAAAAATTATAGTTTAGGAATTGATATTGGAGGAACTTTTATTAAATATGCTTTAGTTGATGATAACTATAACATAATTAATAAGTGGAAAGTTGAAACTATTAAATTTGAAACAAAAGATGAATTTTATGATTATATATGTTCAAATATAAAATACGATTTACCATTTCACACTATAGGTATAAGTGCACCAGGGCTTATAAATGAAAAGTCAGAAGTTAAATCATTAGCAGCACCTAATGTTATAGTTATGTATAACACTAATATAAATGATGAAATAGAAAAAAGAACTAATAAAAAGGTTAAATCAATAAATGATGCTAAAGCTGCAGGATTATGTGAATTTAAAATTGGAAATGCAAAAGGGAAATTATCTTCAGCTTTTTTAATTATAGGTACAGGAACTGGTGGATGTTTGTGTGATAAAAATGGAGTAATATATGGAAAGGATTGTTTTGCTGGTGAATTTCATAACATTCCTTTTATGAATTATAAAACTAATAAAATTGATAAAATGGGAGACTATGCTTCTATATTAGGATTAATAGAAATTTATAATAATAAAGTAACCGAAACAGAGAAAATTAAATATGGGAATGAAGTATGCAGTAAATATTTAAATGGAGATATAAATGCAGAAGAATCAGTAAATGAATGGATAAACAATATAGTTACAGAATTAATGGCAATAACAGTTTTTTATAATCCAGAAATTATTTGTTTAGGGGGAGGAATTTCTGAGGAAGACTGGTTTATTGAAAAGGTTAAGAATTGTTATAAAGAAAAATGTATTGAGTACTTAGAAGCAGATTTTATTACTACCGAAATTGGTAGATGTAAATATAATAATGATGCCAATATATTAGGAGCAATAATAAATTCAAATATTTAAAAATTTTTAAGCGCATGTAATGAGGGGAATAATATGTTTAGCTATGAAGTTATACAAAGTTTAAATAGTTTGGAGTTAACATTATATGAATATATAATGACTAATAGCAAAAAAGTTATATATATGAGAATAAGAGAGTTAGCAGATGAAGCACATGTATCTACAACTACTATTTTTAGATTTTGTAAAAAATTAAATTGTGAGGGATTTTCTGAATTTAAATTAAAATTCAAGATGTATATAGAAGAAAATAATATAAAAAAGGTAAGTGATGATACTTCAGAAATAATAAATTTTCTTAAAAATATTGAAAATAGTGATTTAGATAAAAGATTAGAAAAGTTATGCGAATTAGTTAAAGAAGCTAATAGCATTATATTTCTTGGAATAGGTTCCTCTGGTGTGTTGTGTAAATATGCTGCAAGATATTTTTCAGCAATTGGTAAATTTACAGTTCATATTGATGATCCATTTTTCCCAAAAAACTTTAAATGTAATGATGATTGTTTAGTAATAGCATTATCTGTATCAGGAGAAACACCAACAACAATAGAAAATGTTAATAGATTTAAAGAAGAGGGATGCACAATAGCAAGTATAACTAATACTGAAAATTGCACTATAGCTAAAATATCAAATTTAAATTTGCCATATTATGTTCAGCAAATAAAGGCTAATTATAGTGATATAACTACACAAATTCCGGTATTGTATATGATAGAACGAATAGGAAAAAAGTTATATAATCAGTATTCAATTTAATGAAATTAAGGCTATCAAAATAAAACAACTTGTTACATTTTTGTACTAAATTAAAAACAATGAAACATGTTTTTTTAGCGTTGTAAACCATTCCTTTAAAAAAATATATAAGTTATACTATGGATATAAAAGGAAAAGGAGGATAAAAAATGATATATGAAAAATTAGATAACTTTAGAGGTGATTTCCTATGGGGATCAGCATCAGCAGCATATCAAGTTGAAGGTGGATGGGATCAAGATGGAAAAGGAAAAAGTATTTGGGATATATATACTAAAAAGGAAGGTACAACCTATAAAAATACTAATGGGGATATAGCAGTAGATCATTATAACAGATATAAAGAAGATGTATCTTTAATGGCAGAAATGGGATTAAAAGCTTATAGATTTTCAATTGCATGGACTCGTATATATCCTAATGGTAGAGGAAAGGTAAATGAAGAAGGACTTAAGTTTTATGAAAATTTAATTGATGAGCTAATAAAAAATGATATAACTCCAATAGTTACATTATATCACTGGGATTTACCACAGCATCTACAGGATTTATATGGTGGATGGGAATCAAGGGAAATAATAAACGATTTCAACAATTATTGTGTAACTTTATTTAAGAGATTTGGTAATAAGGTTAAATATTGGGTTACGTTAAATGAACAAAATGTATTTTTAACATTAGGATATTTAACAGCATTACATCCACCAGGAGTTAAGGATCAAAAGAGAATGTTACAGGCAAATCATATTGCAAATTTAGCAAGTGCAAAGGTTATTGAATCTTTTAGAAAGTATGTTTCAAATGGAATGATTGGTCCAAGCTTTGCATTCGCTCCTAATTATGCTTATAGTTGTAATCCACAAGATGTGTTAGCTGCAGAAAATGCAGAAGATTTAAATTGTAATTGGTGGCTTGATGTTTATTGTAAGGGTGTATATCCAACGTTTGCATTAAGATATTATGAAAGATTAGGAATAGCACCAATAATTGAGGATGGGGATCTTGAATTATTAGCAAGAGTAAAACCAGACTTTATTGGAATTAATTATTATCAAACAACAACAGTTGCAATGAATTCATTAGATGGGGTTGGAGCTTCTGAAGGAATGAATAATACTGGTAAAAAGGGAACTACAAAGGAAAGTGGAATACCAGGTGTATATAAAAATGTAAAAAATCCTTACTTGGAAACAACTAATTGGGATTGGAATATAGATGCAACAGGGCTGAGAACTGGTTTAAGAAGATTAACAAGTAGATATGGATTGCCTATATTAATTACAGAAAATGGCCTTGGTGAATTTGATAAGCTAGAAGATAATATAGTAAATGATGATTATAGAATTAAATATTTAAAAGAACATATTATTGCATGTAAAGAAGCAATTACTGATGGTGTTGAGCTTTTAGGATATTGTACTTGGTCATTTACAGATTTGTTAAGCTGGCTTAATGGATATCAAAAACGTTATGGATTTGTATATATTGATAGAGATGAAAATGATGAAAAAGATTTAAGAAGAATTAAGAAGAAAAGTTTCTATTGGTATAAGGATGTAATAAGTAGTAATGGTGAAAATTTATAAATGTTAAATAATAAAAATTATATAAATTATAAAATTAAGTATAAAGGGAGAGATTAAAATGAAAAAAATATTATTAGTCTGTTCAGCTGGGATGTCAACAAGTTTATTAGTTAATAAAATGAATAATGCAGCAAAGGAATTTGGGGAAGAAGTATCTATAGAAGCCTTACCAGTATCAGAATGTTCAAGCAAAATAGATGAGGTAGATATTGTTCTTTTAGGACCACAAGTACGTTTTCAAAAACCAGTAGTAGAAAAATTAGCTAATGGAAGAATTCCAGTAGAAGTAATAGATATGAGATTATATGGAATAATGGATGGAAAAACAATATTAAAAAATACCTTAGCTAAAATTAAATAGGGTAAAGGAGGATAAAAATTATGAGTGCTATGGAGAAATTTCAATCTCAAATAGAAAAGGTATTAGTGCCGTTAGCTAGTAAGTTAAATTCACAAAGGCATATTTGTGCAGTAAGGGATTCATTTATATTAACATTTCCACTAACTATGGCAGGATCTTTAATGGTATTACTTAACTTCGTTTTATTATCACCAGATGGGTTCATTTGTAAATTATTAAGGTTAAATAAAATATTCCCTAATATAGGTGAATGTCAAGCTATATTTAGCCCAGTATTAAAAGGCTCAACAGATATATTAGCTATATTAATTGTATTTTTAATTGCTAGAAATTTGGCAAAACAACTTAAATCAGATGATTTATTATCAGGGTTAACAGCAGTATCAGTTTATTTTATAATTTACTCAGATTATGTAAATGTGGATGGCGTAAACTATTTAACTACAAAGTTTATGGGGGCACAAGGATTATTTGTAGCTATAATTGTTGGGTTAGTAGTTGGAGAACTTATGTCAGTTTTATCAAAGTCTAAAAGGTTAGAAATTAAGATGCCAGAACAAGTTCCACCAGCAGTAGCTAGAACATTTAAATTATTATTACCAATAGTTATAATTACAGTTTCATTTTCAATATTAAATTTCTTTATTAAGAAATTTGCACCAGGTGGATTACATGAATTAGTTTATACTGTAATTCAAACTCCATTAACACAATTAGGTCAAAATGTAGGATCAGTATTAATATTAACTCTTATATCTCAATCACTTTGGGTTATGGGAATCCATGGTCCAAATACTATTGCAGCAGTACGTGATACTATGTTTGCAGAGGCAACAAATGCAAATCTTTCATATGCAGCAGCAAATGGTACTGCATGGGGAGCACCTTATCCAGTAACATTTAATGGATTATATGATGCTTTTGGAGCATATGGGGGTTCAGGAGCAACATTAGGATTAATAATTGCAATATTTATATTTAGTAAAGCAAAAGAACAAAAAAGTATAGCAAAGCTTTCATTTGCACCAGGACTATTTAATATAAATGAGATGGTTATATTTGGATTACCTATAGTATTAAATCCTATATATATAATACCATTTATATTAACTCCATTAGTAAATATAACAATTGGGTATTTAGCAACATCAGTTATGAGGATTATACCACCAGTAGCATATGGAGTGCCTTGGACAACACCAGGACCATTAGCACCATTCTTAGGAACTGGGGGAAATATTATGGGATTAGTAATAGGATTAATTTGTTTAGCAGTTAGCGTATTTACTTATGCACCATTTGTAATAGCTGCAAGTAAAGCTGAATTAAAAAATGAAGAAGAAGCAACTTTAAATGAATTTAATAATGTTGAAGGAATA
>ERZ836829.1654-NODE-1654-length-11664-cov-3.836162_pt1 | contig 11664 bp, 10 predicted proteins | sample MGYA00519574_ERZ836829 | MGnify/ENA primary metagenome ERZ836829 (study PRJEB31850, sample SAMEA3708808) | human gut metagenome | biome: human gut; feature: human-associated habitat; material: faeces | place: China | collected 2014 ... | reverse complement strand
ACAGATGTAAAGCAGGGACTTGTAGATTCAGATTCTAAGGTTGCTGATATGCTTCGTCGCTCCGGTAAGCCGGTTGTCCTTGTTGTAAACAAGGTTGACAATTTTGATAAATATATGGCTGATGTCTATGAATTTTACAATCTCGGAATCGGAGATCCGGTGCCGATCTCAGCAGCATCCAGGCTTGGTCTTGGAGATATGCTTGATGCGGTTATAGCACATTTCCCGGAGTGGGATCCATCAGAAGAGGATGATGACCGTCCGCGTATCGCAATCGTAGGTAAACCAAATGTTGGTAAATCCTCTATCGTAAACCGTCTGCTTGGTGAGAACCGCGTAATTGTATCCAATATCGCAGGTACAACAAGAGATGCGATTGATACAGAGATCGTGCATGACGGAAAGGAATACATTTTTATCGACACAGCAGGTCTTCGTAGAAAGAATAAGATCAAGGAAGAACTGGAGCGTTATAGTATCATCCGTACTGTAAGTGCAGTAGAGCGTGCCGATGTTGTCCTTATGGTGATCGATGCGACAGAAGGTGTCACAGAACAGGATGCGAAGATTGCCGGAATCGCTCATGAAAGAGGAAAGGGAGTTATCATTGTCGTTAATAAATGGGATGCCATTGAGAAGAATGATAAGACAATGAAAGAATACGAAGGAAAGATCCGTCAGGTACTTTCTTATATGCCATATGCAGAGATTATGTATGTATCTGCACTGACAGGACAGAGACTTCCGAAACTGTATGATATGATCGATATGGTCATTGAGAACCAGACACTTCGTATTGCGACAGGAGTTCTCAATGAGATCATGACAGAGGCAGTTGCTATGCAACAGCCACCGTCGGATAAAGGTAAGAGATTAAAACTCTACTATATTACACAGGTTGCTGTTAAGCCGCCGACATTTGTTATCTTTGTAAATGACAAGGAGCTGATGCATTTCTCCTATACAAGATATCTTGAGAATAAGATCCGAGAGGCATTTGGCTTCAGAGGAACTTCACTGAAGTTCTTCATCCGTGAGAGAAAGGAAAAGGATCAGTAGAATGGAACGTATTATCTGTCTGGTGATCGGATATGCCTGCGGGCTTCTGCAGAGTGGTTATCTGGTTGGAAAGATGCATCATATTGATATAAGAAAAGCAGGAAGCGGAAATTCCGGTTCGACGAATGCACTGCGTGTTATGGGACTGAAAGCCGGACTTATGACATTCGCAGGAGATGTATTGAAGTGTTTTGCAGCAGTGCTCATTGTCCGTGCAATATACCATGGAAGTAATATTCTTCCGCTTCTGATGATGTATGCAGGAGCAGGAGTTACTTTGGGACATAACTTCCCATTTTATATGAATTTTAAAGGTGGGAAGGGAATCGCTGTTATGGCAGCACTTGTGGTAAGCAACTGTTTCTGGCATCTGCCGTACAGTTCCATCCTGTTTTTTGTCACACTGGCATTCTTTCTTGTGCCGGTGCTTGTGACAAGATATGTTTCCCTTGGTTCATTGCTTGCTTATGCAGTGTTTTTTATCCAGATGGTGATCTTCGGACAGCTTGGATGGTTTGATATGGCGAAGGGTGCGGTATATGAGTTATATGTGATCACGTTCTTACTTACAGCACTTGCATGGTACAGACACCGCGCCAATATTAAACGTCTGTTGAATGGAACAGAGAATAAATTCGGTTCAAAGAAATAAAAGAAGCGAAGAAAAGGAGAGATGATATGGCAAAAGTAGGAGTTCTTGGGGCAGGAAGCTGGGGAACAGCTCTGGCAATCCTTCTTCATGATAATGGACATGATGTAACTGTCTGGTCGATCGATCCGAAAGAAGTGGAGATGTTGAGCGAGAAGCGGGAGCATGTATCAAAACTTCCGGGTGTCCATATTTCAGAAGAGATTATGATCACAAATGAGATGGAAGAGGCTATTAAAGGAAAAGATTTCTTAGTTCTTGCAGTTCCTTCTATCTTTACAAGGAGTACAGCGGCAAAGATGAAGCCGTATGTTGTTGATGGGCAGATGATCGTTGATGTAGCGAAGGGAATCGAGGAAGATACACTGATGACGCTGTCTCAGCAGATCAGCCAGGAGATTCCGCAGGCAGACGTAGCAGTGCTCAGTGGACCGACACATGCAGAAGAAGTAGGAAGAAAGCTTCCAACATCCTGCGTGATCGGTGCAAAGACAAAAAAGACAGCAGAGTACTTGCAGTCCGCATTTAACAGTAAAGTATTCCGTGTGTATACAAGTCCTGACATGCTTGGAATCGAGCTTGGAGGTTCTCTTAAGAATGTCATCGCACTTGCGGCAGGAATTGCAGATGGTCTCGGCTATGGAGATAATACAAAGGCGGCTCTGATCACACGTGGTATTGTTGAGATCGGAAGACTTGGCGTGAAGATGGGCGGCAAGTTCGAGAGCTTTTGTGGACTCACCGGAATCGGTGATCTGATCGTTACTTGTGCCAGTGTTCATAGCCGTAATCGTAAAGCCGGTTACTTAATGGGACAGGGCAAGTCTATGGAAGAGGCTATGAAGGAAGTAAACATGGTTGTTGAAGGTGTCTATTCTGCGAAAGCAGCTGCAAAGCTTGCACAGAAATATGAAGTGCCAATGCCGATCGTGGATGAGATCAACAAGGTTCTTTTTGAAGGAAAGGATCCAAAACAGGCAGTAGATGATCTGATGCTTCGCGAGTCTAAGATTGAGAACTCTTCTCTTCTTTGGGAAGAATAAGAGAACGAAACGAATATAAAATTAAAAGTCATACCCCTTTGTCTGGCTGCATACATTGGTATCAGCAGAACAAGGGGGTATTTTTATGGATTCATTTCAGGTATACAAAGATATGAAAGCACGGACAAACGGAGAAATCTACATCGGAGTTGTGGGGCCGGTTCGGACAGGCAAGTCAACGTTCATCAGGCGTTTTGCGGAGCTTTTGATTTTGCCGAATCTTAAGGAAGAGCATGTAAAGCAGCGGACACAAGATGAACTTCCTCAGGCAGCATCGGGAACTACGATCATGACAACAGAGCCGAAGTTTGTTCCAAAAGAAGCAGCGGATGTAAAGCTTTCAGATGACATAGAGGTGAAGATCCGGCTGGCAGACTGTGTTGGGTTCATGGTGGATGGAGCGAATGGCCATACCGAGAATGGGCAGGAGCGTCAGGTGAAGACGCCATGGTATGACTATGAGATAGCATTTACAAAGGCAGCCGAGATCGGAACACAAAAGGTGATACACGATCATGCGACGATTGGATTTGTTGTGACTACAGATGGAAGTGTGACAGATCTGCCAAGAGAAAACTATGTGGCAGCAGAAGAGCGGACGGTGAAAGAACTTCGACAGATTGGGAAGCCATTTCTTATTTTATTAAATTGCCAGAAACCGTATTCGAAAGAGACAGATCGTCTGAAATTAGCTCTTGAGGAGAAATATGCAGCACCTGTTTATCCGGTGAATTGTGAACAGCTCAAGGAAGACGATATTTATGAAATGATGCGCCAGGTACTGTATGAATTTCCTGTCACGGAAATAGAATTTTATATTCCGAAATGGGTAGAAATGTTGTCACGCGATCACAGAATCAAGAAAGATCTGATTGAGAATGTGAAGAAAATTATGGCGCAGATGTCAGATCTGCGAAGTGTCTCCGGAAAAGACTGGAAGACAGAAAGTCCATACATAGACCAGATCCTGTTGGATCAGGTAGAGATGGACACAGGCAAGGTTATATTGCGGATTTCTTTCTGCCAGAAGTATTATTATGAAGTGTTGAGTGAGTTGACAGGAACTCAGATCCGCAGTGAGTATGAATTGATTTCTCTGATGAAAGAGCTTTCTTCTATCAAAGAAGAATTCAGTCAGATCAAGGATGCATTTGCGGATGTGAAGATGAAAGGCTACGGAGTAGTCAGCCCGAAGAAAGAAGAAATTCATCTGGATGAGCCGGTAATCATCAAGCAGGGAAGCAGATATGGAGTAAAGATCCGTTCCGAGGCACCATCGATCCATATGATTCGTGCGAATATAGAAACGGAGATCGCACCGATCGTGGGAAGTGAGAAACAGGCAGAAGACCTTGTTGCATATATTAAAAAAGAGAGCGAAGGTCCACAAGGCGTCTGGGGAACAAATATTTTCGGCAAATCAATTGAAGATCTTGTGATGGATGGTATGCGTAATAAGATTACGCTGATCAACGAAGAAAGTCAGGTAAAACTGCAGGATTCTATGCAGAAGATCGTAAACGACAGCAATGGTGGTCTGGTCTGCATTATTATATAGTGATCGTGAGCTTTTTTTTTACAGGGAAATATGATAAGATAAACAGTAAGTAAAATATGCAAAAGAAAGCGAGGAATTCAGTGTTGCTGAATCACCAACAGAGAAAGATTCTTGAATTATTGTGTAAAACAGAACATGTGACTGCGAGTGAACTGGCCGGTCAGCTTGGAATTGGCGTGAAGACGGTAAGAGTCAGGATCAAAGAACTGAATCCGGAGCTTGAGAAGAATGGGATCCAGATTTTATCAAAGTCCAGGTACGGATATTATTTGGATCCAAGACAGCCGGAAGGTATCGAAGGACTGCTGAATCCGAGGGAGAATGAAGATCCGGTGATTCCTTCGAACAATCAGGAGAGAGTGCATTTTCTCCTTGCATATCTTCTGAACAGAACGGAATATATCAAGTCAGAGGAGTTGTGTGATTTCCTTTACATTTCTAAAGGAACGCTGACGAATACACTCCGGCAGGTTGAGGAAACTTATCAGAAGTATGGTATTACAGTTCATAAGAAGCCGGGATATGGTATCCGTGTGGAAGGCAGCGAATTTAATCTGCGTCAGTGCATGGTAGATGTCTTTGTAAAGCAGGACAGTCTGGAAGGAATCGGAAGACGTCATCAGACGGATGAGATCGAGACACTGGGGAAGATGGTCTATCAGTGCCTGAAGAAATATGAAATCGAACTTTCTGAGATTACTTACAATGACTTTGTGGAACATATTTATGTGGCGATGCGAAGAATCCGTCAGGAGAAATATGTTGAACCGCAGGCAGCGGATATGCTTGGAAGAAAAGAGAAGCAGTTTGTGGAAGAATTGACAGAACTGGTGGGAGCGCATTATCAGATTCGTTTTTCTCAGGATGAGAAGAATTATCTGGCGCTGCAGCTTGCGGGAAAGGTTTATATCGACAGTGAATGGAATGAAGATTCGAAAGAACAGGAAAATTTTGTGATGGAAAGCGAGATCGATCGTCTTGTTACGGAGATGTTGGATATGATCTACCGGGAATTCCATGTTGATTTCAGGAATGATTTTCATCTGCGTATGAAGCTGAACCGACATATGGTTCCGTTTGTCCTTCGTATGAAATATCATATGATTCTGCGTAATCCGATGCTGGAGGAGATTCGCAAGAATTATGTACTTTCTTATACGATGGCATCCCAGGCGGCAATTGCATTAGGAGAATACTTTCAGCAGTCGATTTCAGAAGATGAGATTGCCGGATTGGCAGAGATTTTTGAGTTGGCATTGGAGCAGCAGGAGAATGAACAGAAGAAGTTTTCAATTCTGATCGTATGTGCATCTGGAAAGACGAGTTCAGAAATTCTCAGATATAAGTACAGCAAAGAATTTAAAGAGTATATTGAAAAGATTTATGTATGTAATCTTTATGAGCTGGAGAACTTTCCGTTTGAAAAAGTGGATTATGTGTTTACAACGGTACACATTTCTTCCTATGTACCGGTACCAATCTTAGAGATTGGTTCATTTCTGAAGGACAATGACATTGACAGAGTGAGAAAGCTTTTTGTAAGAGAGAGTAAGGATTTTCTACAGAAATATTTTAAGAAGGAATTATTTTTTACGGATGTGGAAGGAAAGACGAAGGAAGAGGTTCTAAAGAATCTGTGCCGGAGGGTTGAGCAGGAGAAGGGGCTTCCAGAGACATTTACTGCATCTGTTTTGAAGAGAGAGGAACTTACACCAACAGATTATGGTAATCTGGTGGCACTTCCACACCCGGAGCGTGCCTTCCAGGAGCGTGCTTTTGTTGCAGTGGCAGTTCTGAAAGAACCGATATTCTGGTTCCGGCAAAAGGTGCAGGTTGTATTTTTGACGGCGATCGGAAGGGAAGAGGATGAGAATCTGCAGCAGTTCTATGAGGCGACGACGGATCTGATCCTTCGTCCGGCAGATGTGCAGAATCTGATTCGTCATCCGGATTATGACAGGTTGATCCAGTTATTGCGCAGAGCAGAAGAATAAAATGTATTTAATCTCCTTGCTGAATGTGATTATATGTTCAGTGATTCAAAAGTGACCACATTGATTGTGGTCATTTTTTGAGTGGAGCTTTTTAAAAATATATGTTAAATTAAGGTCAGTCGAGGGACAGGAAAGGAAATGACGATGAGACATCTAACATTGATCTGTATGGCAGGTATTTCAACGAGCCTCTTAGTGAATAAGATGAAACGGCTGATTCGGAATGAGAATCTTGAAATCGCAGTCACAGCGATGTCGGAACGTGCATTTCAGGGTTACACAGGTCAGACAGATGTTCTGCTGCTTGGTCCGCAGCTGGGACATCGGTTCGAAAGCCTGAAAGAACAGTATGAGTTCAAAGGCATCCGCATAGACAGGATTGATCCGGAGCGTTTCGGAGCAATGGATGCGAAGGCTGTACTGGAGCAGGCATTTCCAGACCTGTCTGGACAAATAGGTGATAAATAAAATAAATTAAAGATAGGAGAATGTATCATGGCAAAATTTACTTATGTAGTACAGGACAACGAAGGAATCCACGCAAGACCGGCAGGAATGCTTGCAAAAGAAGCAAAAGCTCTTGAGGGAGTTAAGGTTACAATTGCCGGAAACGGAAAAACAGCTGACGCTACAAGACTGATGGCTATCATGGCTATGGGTATCAAAAAAGGTATGGAAGTTGAAGTAACAGTTGAAGGTGAGAACGAAGAAGCTGCAGCAGCTAAGATGGAAGAGTTCTTCAAAGCAAACCTGTAAGAGAAAGTCATACATATACTCATTTAATTTCTAGTTAAGAAAAGATGTTTTAACAGATCGATAATAAGGATTAGCCCTCCGGAAGAAAGATCTGTCAGGACATCTTTTTGTTTTTATTGAAATTTCTTGCGGTTGCACAAAAGTTTATTGTTCTGTATAATGAGAAAGTACGAGTGGAGATAATAGCAGGATTAAGAAAGGGGCAGACAGAAGATGAGAGCAGTTATTTTATCATTAGATACAGGGGCATACAAAGCAAAAGCAGATGTGGCAGCGGCAGCATCGCTCAAAAGAATGCTGGAGCAGGTTGGAATTGAAGTCCGGGCAGCAAAAGCATTTCCAGAGGATAAAGAAATGTTGAAAACAGTGCTCTGTAAGCTGGCAGATGCGGAAATGGTTGAACTGGTTCTGACAACCGGAGCGGTTGGTTTCCTGGAGAAGCATTGTGCGCCGGATGCTGTGAGGGAGACAGCAGACCGTCTGCTTCCAGGTATTCCGGAAGCACTCAGGGCTTATAATCTTCGTCATACAAAGAAAGTGAGAGGCTGGAATCAGAAAGAAGACATTGATGATCAATCTGCCGGAGAGTGCCAAGATGGCAAAGGAAGATCTGGAATATATACTTCCGGAAGTGGTACAGGTGGTAGATACTTTTTCATTAAGATAAAAACAGAAGGATGGAATAACAGGAGAGATTGAAAATGCTGGTAAAAATATATACAGATGGTGCAGCGCGCGGAAACCCGGACGGACCGGGCGGATATGGAACAGTGCTTGAGTATGTCGACACGAAGGGACAGCTTCATAAGAAGGAATTGTCCCAGGGATATGAGAAGACAACGAATAACAGAATGGAGCTGATGGCTGTAATTGCAGGTCTGGAGGCTTTAAACCGTTCCTGTGAAGTAGAAGTCTATTCGGATTCACAATATGTTGTGAATGCGTTTAACCAGCACTGGGTAGACGGCTGGATCAAGAAGGGATGGAAACGCGGGAAGAATGAACCGGTGAAGAATGTAGACCTTTGGAAACGTCTGTTAGAAGCAAAGCAGAAACACAGCGTGACGTTTCACTGGGTAAAGGGGCACGATGGACATCCGCAGAATGAAAGATGCGATGAGCTTGCGACAACTGCAGCAGATGGAACAAATCTTATTGTAGATGAAGGGCTGTAAGAATTCGAAAATGATGAGTGAACAGTAACTTGATTAATAAAAATCAAGAAGAAAATTTTGAAAACAGTGGACAACAGAGGGATTTCTTAGTATAATTGAAAACTGTGTTGAGTAAGACAGACAATCGCGGCTGCAAGTGCCGAAAGGCCGCAGGTGAGGAAAGTCCGGGCTTCATAGGGCAGGATGCCGGATAACGTCCGGTGGAGGTGACTCCCAGGAAAGTGCAACAGAAAATAACCGCCCGCAAGGGTAAGGGTGAAAAGGCAGTGTAAGAGACTACCGCTTGTCTGGTAACAGAGAAGGCTGTGTAAACCCCATCCGAAGCAAGACCGAACAGAAAGCATACGGTTGCCCGCCGGCTTTCGGGTAGGTCGCTTGAGCCTGGTGGCAACATCAGGACTAGATAGATGATCACTCCAGACATAACCCGGCTTATCGTTCTGGTCAAATCGTGTACAAAAACCCCGAAGGCAATTATGTCTTCGGGGTTTTTGTGTTGTTTCTTCTTCGATAAGTGCCTGGTGTACAGCCCATCTGCTGACGAAAGGCATAGGAAAAATGCTCTGGAGAGGAGTATCCTGTTTGTTCAGCAATTTCGCTAAGAGAGTAGGATGTAGTTTTTAAGAGGATGCAGGCAGCGCTGATGCGAGCCTGTGTCCTTTTTTTCTGAAATGTAGTGCCATACTGCTTTTGAATCATGCGCTGCAGCTGTCTGGTAGAGATATGGGAGACAGCTGCCAGATCAGACAGTGTGATGCTTTTATAATTGTTTAAAAAAGCTTCCTCAATGGCAAGAGGAGACATCGCATTTTGAAGCAAATTTGTCTTATCTTGAGCTGCTTCATTTAGCGTTATTTGTCTTTGCTGCTGTGGCATAGCATGTGTATTAGGATTAGTCTGATAGCAGCGAACAAGAAGACAAAAAAGCTGCATAAACAGGCCAGACATGTAAGCTTGGTGACCGACAAGCGCAGGCATAGCTGCTTCTGAAAAGATTTGTTTCATAATTGGAAGAATACCTGTAGTATCAGTCCCAATCCAACATGTTTGCTGTAAGAATGACTGCACAAGATGTTTGTCAAAAAGTGTATCATCATGCTGATCTGGGGATGCGATAAGCTGCATGTAGACACACATTTCTGTCATGGGATGTGCATGGTCTGGAGTTTGCTCATGAAAAATATGAGGCCCTGTTACATATATGCTGCCTGTTGCAACAGGAAATCGTGTATTATTTAAAAGAATGCTTCCATTGCCATCTGTGATGCAGTGAATCTCATAACAGCCCTTTGCATGACTGTGTCCTGGGATAACAAAATTAATTACACCGTCTGATAGCATAGAAACACGAAAGTGCGCATTATCAATTGAAAAACAGTAGGAAAGATGATTTAAATGCATAAAACAGCCTCCTTTTGTCGTCAGTATGTCAGAAATTATGATTTTTGTCAATGAAAAAATGCGAAAACACGACATAAATTAAAAAAATAGGTCATGGCATTGTCTTGAATATACAGGTGACTTTTTTTATAATGCAAATATCAGCAGCTTATAAAAACAAAACGGACAAAAAGGAGGCATATTTTATGTATGACATGAAACCTTATTTAAAAAGAATAGATGAGGTAATTAAAAAAGGTCCTTATAAGGATACATGGGAATCATTATCACAGTATCAGGCACCAGATTGGTACCAGAAGAAAAAGTTTGGAATTTTTATTCATTGGGGTGTGTATAGTGTGCCGGCATTTGGAAGTGAGTGGTATTCCCGCAATATGTATATTCAGGGTTCGCCAGAATATGAGCACCATATTAAGACATATGGAAAGCATAGTGAGTTTGGCTACAAGGATTTCATTCCAATGTTTAAGGCAGAGAAGTTTGATCCAGATGCATGGGCATCATTATTTGAAGAAGCAGGTGCACAATATGTTGTCCCAGTTGCAGAGCATCATGATGGATTCCAAATGTACAAGAGTGAGATATCTCATTGGAATGCTTATGAAATGGGACCAAAGCGTGATGTATTAGGTGAACTTGGCAGAAGCTGTAACCAAAAAGGAATGCGCATGGGGGCATCTACACACCGTATTGAGCATTGGTTTTTTATGAGTCATGGAAAAGAGTTTGAAAGTGACATTAAGGAACCTATGGAGCGCGGTGATTTCTATTGGCCGGCAATGAAGGAGGCAGATCATCACGATATTAACAGTGAGCCGACGCCGACAAAGGAATTTTTGGAAGATTGGCTGGTACGTACCTGTGAAATTATTGACCGCTACCATCCACAGATTCTATATTTTGACTGGTGGATCCAGCATGCATCTGCAAAGCCATATTTAAAGAAGTTAGCAGCTTATTATTATAATCGTGCAGCAGAATGGGGAACTGGTGCAGTTATTAATTATAAGCATGATGCGTTTTTATTTGGAACAGCAGTGCCGGATGTAGAGAGAGGTCAGTTTGCAGAAGTTAAGCCATATTTGTGGCAGACAGATACAGCGATTGCATTGAATTCATGGTGCTATACAGAAAATAATCAGTTTAAAAATCCGACAGATTTAATTTGTGATCTTGTCGATATTGTAAGTAAGAATGGCCGTATGCTCTTAAATGTGGGACCAAAATCAGATGGAACTATATCCAAAGAGGATCAGTATGTATTAAGAGAGATAGGAAGCTGGCTTAAGGTAAATAATGAGGCAATTTATGATGCTCAGATATGGCGAAAAGCAGCAGAGGGTCCAACAGAAATTGTGGAAGGCCAGTTCTCAGATGGTATTAAGAAAAACTTTACCTCACAGGATTTTCGTTTCACAACTGCAAATGGAAAACTGTATGCAACTGTATTAAAATGCAGCACAGACCATACATACTGTATTAAATCACTTGGTATTCAGGATGCAAGTAAGAAGGCAAACTTTAGCGGAATCATTCGCAAGGTAGAGGTGCTTGGCAAAGATGGAGAGCTTGCTTGGACAAGAGACGAGGAAGGTCTTCATATTGAGTGTGGAGTGGAGAGCGATAAGCCAATTGTGTTCCGTATTACGATTGATTGATGGCAACAATACGCAGATTTGGGAAGGGGCGCTTAGGTGCCCCTTCTTCATATTAGAAAACAAATTGATTACAAAAGTACTGAAAAACGCGGAAAATGGAGTCTGAATAGAAATAATCGAAAAAAATGAAAAAATTAAGAAAAAACAGTTGACAAGAAGAATGAAAGGTGCTATTATAGTAAAGTCGCTTGTGAGACAGTCGATTAGTACAAAAAAACAAAAAAAGTTTGAAAAAAGTGCTTGACAAATACAGGATGATATGATAAAGTAATGAATTGTCAGCGAACAGTACGAATGAGTGCTAAAACTGATAACAAAAGAACCTTGATAATTGAACAGTATAACCAACCCTGAAGATTTCTTAAAAAGCC
>ERZ836829.1653-NODE-1653-length-11675-cov-3.730895_pt1 | contig 11675 bp, 11 predicted proteins | sample MGYA00519574_ERZ836829 | MGnify/ENA primary metagenome ERZ836829 (study PRJEB31850, sample SAMEA3708808) | human gut metagenome | biome: human gut; feature: human-associated habitat; material: faeces | place: China | collected 2014 ... | reverse complement strand
CCACAATAAAGACTTTGCGGAAAAAATGGTTTCCGTCCCCTTGCGGGGCTAATGTTTAGAAACGCTGAAAACAAGGCACTTAAAACATTGTTAAGTTTCCGTCCCCTTGCGGGGCTAATGTTTAGAAACATCGAAGAAACACAGGAAGGAATACCCGTCATGCCAGAAGTCAAGTTTCCGTCCCCTTGCGGGGCTAATGTTTAGAAACGATGAAGTTCTTTCTGGCCATACACCCATGGAAATTGCTCAAGTTTCCGTCCCCTTGCGGGGCTAATGTTTAGAAACCAAAGAACAGGCAGAGTTTGAACGTCTGTGGATGGAATGTGAGTTTCCGTCCCCTTGCGGGGCTAATGTTTAGAAACGAGGTAAATTACCATGACACGAACAGAAATGTATGCAGCTTTAGGTTTCCGTCCCCTTGCGGGGCTAATGTTTAGAAACCCTATCTCCCGAAACCCGCATTCTTATGCGGCTCAAATGGGCATTATCGGCGCAGATGGAAAATGCTGTCATGACAGCACTTTAATTTGTTAAGAAAATGCTCACGAGGCCAGTGTTTATGCGGGCCGGCGCTGTTTTAACATTTTCGGGCATGCCACTACGTATAGTATACCTGGTATCACGTTTTTCGGCAAGATTATCACGTCAAAAAACAGATGGTTGGCGCATTTTTTATAAAATAACACAATCCTCTTCTTTTCGTTCTCCCAGTCCCCACGTATAGACATTAATGATCGAGTCTAAGATGTAGATGCGCAAGGAATCTGTACTAGGATCAATAATGCGCTGGCTTTCTTCTATAAGCCTTGTATATTTTTTACGTCCTAAGAGTGCCTCGAAAGCAGATTTCTGGACGCGTACGCCATAACGTTCGAGGCACTTCACCATCTTATTCCGTTGTTTGTTGTCAACGATATCGTAGATAATGAGGACGATACATTCTTTTTCTCTCATTTAGAATATCTCCAAAGGGGTGTACTTGGAAAGGTCTTCATGCATCATGGCGCCTACGTAATTCCTACACTGGCGCACAATGGATTCTCGGTAACTATATTCGCCTTCCAGATACTGATTTTTCGACCGAATTTTCTTATTATAAGCTTTAAGAAAAATCTTCCGTCCTTCCGCGTTAAGGTAACAGCCGTTTTCTGACATATCAAAACAATCCAGATCCAACATATTCTTCTTCACTAGACTAAGAACTAAGGCATCTACAACGGGTGCCCGCCATTCTTCGATTAGATCTGAAACTAGAGCCGGATGCCCTTTGGACATGCTATGACAAAATCCTACGAAGGGATGTAGTCCATGACTGACGACAGCACTGAGGATTTCATTGAAAAGCATACTGTACCCAAGGCTTAACATGGAATTGAAAGGATCCAACGGTGGATGTTTAGAACGACGTGAAAAAGAAAATTCTTCCGGAACCATCTTACCTATGGCTTCAAAATAGAGTTTGCTAATAATTCCTTCGTATCCCATCAATTCATCTGTTTTTTCTGCCTCGTGTATGTGCTTACGAATAGAAACGATATTGTGGATCTGCTGATTGATAAGTCCTTCTGGTACATTGCGCTTATACCGTCGTAGAATGGTGAGCTGGTTATTAATTTTAGCCAGAATTACTTTCATAGCCAGGTTAAAATTGAAGGTTCCATCCGAAGCTAATTCAAATTGTTTTTTGTGCTTGATAATATCGACTTGTTCTGTATTAACAAGCGTACCAAAATATTTCCCATAGCCCGAGAGCCACGTGATAGGGACACCTCGTTTGATAAAATCTGTCATAAGGCCTGAAGAGATATGTACATTATCGACAACAGTAATATCTTCAATTTTTTCCAATGGCACTTCCATCATGACTTCGTTATTACGTCCAATAATGATATGGCCGCCTTTGCGTTTGATGAATGACCCTCCTTCTGTGACATACAGTGATGTCATGGCCTGGCCCCCTTTCACGTACAGAGGAAACTACTCTTCCTTCAATAATTCCCTGATTTTTTCATTAATCTTATCGTATACTAATCCTTTTACGGCGCCGCGGTTTTCGCCGAGAGCAAAGGTAAAGACAGCCCGGATGTCTTGGAAAATATTGAATATACTGTTTCCTACGGTATTGCGAACTATTTTTTCTGTCAGCGGCTCAATCTGATGGGCTTGCTGATTACGGATTTTCCGTTCTACGTCCCGCAGGAACCGTAGTTTTTCCTTGATATCATCGGGTACTTCATCCCGTGATTGCAGGAATAATTCCAAATTATAGTAGGACATTTCTTGTCCATCCTTAGCATAGCCAAATTCACGATCTAATACTTTTATATAAGCCGGGAAATTTTTCTCAATCAGACCCAGGTTTAACTTTGTCGACTTCTTGTCTCCTGTAAATTTTTCCAAGGGAATATGCAGCCTCTTTACGATATACCATTTCAGGAGTTCATACAGGAAGGGGCTCATCTTGACGAAAAAGTCCTGCCTGTATTCCTGTTTCATGCGGATTTCCATGATGCCCAGGTATTCCCGTAGTTTTGTCACTTCATTATCCGTGTCATGGGGAATCGCAAATTCATGCAGGTCTTTTTTTCCTTTGATGGCATCAGCAGCCTCTTGTATTTCCAGATTGGAGCGTTTATAGGCATGTTGAAGCAAGGCAATTACTTCGGTAGAGATGATATCCCGGTTTTTATTGGCTAATTCAAGTGCATCTTTGTAGCTATATGCCTGTGTCAGCTTTTCCAGTTCCCGTGCGACTTGCCGGTATTTGATAAAGCGCAGTTTGGGTTCACTGCAACGATTCCGATATTCTTCCGGATCGCTATCGAGGTTGTTTTCGATGATTTCTTCTACGGTTGCATCGTCGTTAAGGGCGTGGGTATTGCGGTTGGAGCCTCTTTGTGGGCTATCCACCTGAATAGCCGTTGCTTTTTCATATTCAATGGCCAGCATTGCCATAATCATCTTCATTTGCGGTGTACCAGAGCTCGTATTGATGAGAAATTCGTCATCGGGATACCGGTCGATGAGGCGATAGAATTCATCGACCATTTGATGCAGCGAATCAATTTTATGGACATTGACGATATCGGTCTTAATTAATTCGATATCACACGATGGATCCACTGCTTCAATAGGTTTTGTGTACCGTTGGTATTCCTCTTCCTTTGCAGTCATATCTTTGCTTAGGAAAAGAACGGCCTTTTCCGGGTGATAGGCCCGGATAATCTGCAAAATAGCCCCGTCACGACATTCACGGATAGGGTCTGTGTCGCCGACACCTGAGTACAGTATTCTCACTTCCATTCCTCCATTCCGACTTGTGTCCCGCCCATGCCTAAGGCGGTCTTGGCGCCGACGCCGGCGAATTGGGCGTAATACGCCAGCATGGCGGCAATGCGGCGCATGACAATATTGGATTTCAGAATGAGCGTATATGTTCCCCGGAAGGCCTGAATCCGTGTTTTTTCCAGGGCAAAGGGATGCAGGCGCAGTTCGTACGTGCCGACGAAGAGGTTCTTTACCAGTTCTTGCACGGCATCGGGCGCGTCGATGACTTCGCTGTCGCTAAAAAGGTTCCAATGCTGGAGGAGGCTCTGATAGATGAGGCCCGCATCTGGGTAAATGACGTAGGTGCCGCCACATTTGAAGGACGTAGACGTGAGGAAATGGAAATGGAGTTTCCTGTACGTGTCACTTCCACCCAGGTAGGTACTGGTGACGGTATCATAATCCGTTTCCGTTACGATGTCGCGGGCAGCAATTTCTACGGTCACGTTCTTTTGCTTCAGGCGAAAGGTGCCCGGCAAGTTCCACATGGGTGTGAGGATTTTTTCTGCCGCTTCTACAGAGAGGCTGGAAATGCGCCATTTCAAGGCCTGGTTCTTTTTGTCAAAGTAGACGTACTGGCTATATGGCCGTAGGGCTTCTGTGTGCATCTGCGCAGCATAAGCCGGGTCGATAAGTTCCATGATGACGCCGTGCAACAGGCTGCCTGCCGACTGGGTGAGCTTTGTCTGGCCCTGGAGCTTGAGCGTCAATTCAATAGTAGTTAAGGGTTTAGTGAGCATCGAAAATCTTCACTCCTCCCATAAGATACATAGTGTGATCATATTGCGTCCCTTTGAGGGTTCGTGGCGAGACGTCCTTATCCAATTTGTCGTCGTGCTTGTGATTATGAAATTGCTTTTGCAGGATGGCCCGGACGACGGGGACTGTGTCACGTCGGGAGTTTGCCAGTGCCAGCATGAGTGTTTTCTGGAGGAAGCCATTATTCCTGCCTAGATAGGCATTTGCTTCTGTCATAGTGGTAAACAGGTCCTGCCGTTCCGGGAAGGCTGCTTGGAAGGTCGCATTGAGGAAGCGGTAGTACTCACCCATGATGGACAGCAATTCGTCGATGGACGTAATGCCGATTTTGGCGAGCATGGCCTTTTCTATGGTCAGGGAAAATTGGAACGTCGTCCCTGGCAACATCGATTCAAAGAAGACCGGCAATCGTCTGGCATAATCGTTGGTGATGTCGATTTTCTGCAGGATGGCTGTAGTATTCCCTTTCTCACTTGTTGCTACGGGCATGGCATCGCCACAGCGCAGGCCCCGCAGGGCGTCATTAAGGGGCATGTTCCTCCTATCGACATCAAGGATGCAAAGGAGTTCCCGTTCGATGGATTGTGCTGTCCGTTCCAGGTCTTTCAGGGCCTGTTTTTGGCTCTGCCAGTCGTGGTTCTTGTTGGCACGTTCCAGAGCACCGGCCATGCGCATAATCTGCTGCCAATACTGCTTACGCCGGCTGGCCCAACTATCGCGGCGTATTAGATGAAAGAGGATGGCTGTGCGCAGCATGCCCTTAATAGAGCTTCCGGGAATGTAGACGCGGCCATCAGCGAGGTGCATGGTCGGGATGATGTCGTTGACGCCCCGCCGGCCACCAGTTTTTTTGAGACTCACGTGGACATCCACGGCAGCCTTGATGGCTTTCCCCAGCTGCTGCTGCGTTGCGCCTTGTGGGCCCAGGCAATTTTGCAACCATTCGTAGGGTGGTATGCTATTACTGTCTTGGCTTTTCATATACCGTTCATACGGCGGTAAGAGCCGTTTGCGATGAAGAAACTTGAACCATTCCAGCTGATGCAGCAGGTAGACCTTGCCTAATTTCGGGTCATACAGATATTCCCGTGAATTGAGACTCGTACCGGCAGCAATGCATACGGGTGTGACAACCTGCAGGGTCAGTGTCCGTTGTTCTAAAAAAGCCGCTTTTTCTTCAGTCATGGCGCTTCACCCCCATACATAAGCCCTGGCCATTGCGATAGACCGGATGAGACAAGCCTGGCACGGAAATTTCCAACACCTTGCCAGAGAGGGGCTGCGTAAAGCACGAGCCTTCTAAAATACTATAATAGCTGTTGCGCTTCACGAAATTGGTAAGCTGCGGCGAGCTGACGAAACCGCTGCGTTTGCGGAGTTTATAGGTCCCCTCTGCCATAGACGCGACTTCTTCTGCCGTAGGTACAAGGGAGGAGACATTCATGTAGTAGTCTGCCTTTTCTGCCGTCAGCATAGTCATGATGGCTTCCGTGTCGTCGTAGATGCATTCCCCGGCGTAGAGTTCTTCTTTGTCATCAGCCAATTCAAACTTGCCACAACCACTACTACGTTCACCGCCGATGCCGGAATAGCCGAGCTGTTCCATCAGTGCGTCGAAGGGTTCTTCTAGTGCGTCTGCCGTTTCGTCAAAGGCGGCAATGAAATAGAGACCCGCTTGTGGGGCAAATCTATACGTGCTGACAAAGTACGGCAGGCCCGGATCAACGCGACGATTCACTTTGCCTAATGTCTCAAATGCCCCGAATTCCGGCAAGTCGAGCATTTCATCTTCCGTGTGTTTTTCTTTAGCTTCTGCTAAGAAGGAAGCACGGACATAAGCGACTTTCTTCATCGCCTTGCGACGTGTCGCTTCCTGCTTCGTTTCCTGAAAGCTACGCAGGACTACTGGCCTTGCTTCCATCCGGATAGGCCGGGGCACGTAGTATTCCCACTGTCCCGTTTCCTCTTCCCGATCAAGATATGGGAAGAGGCTCGAAAGACGGATGGCCCCCTCTTTAATAGCCATAATAAAAGACTGTAGAAATTCTGGAGCTATTACCGCTTCGTTGCAGAGGGCGCTGAAAAAGCTGTCCGACGAAAAGGACAGGGCTACGTTTTCCAGCGTACCACCGTCTGCCGTGTTGCCGAAGTGGACGGGCGTGAGGAATTTCAAGGAATAGATGTAGTATCTCATTACGCATCTATCCCTTCCCAAAGGGATACGAGTTTGCTTTCCTGGTCTGCCGGCATGCCGATCCCCTTAAGCGTCAAATCCGCAAAGGAAATGCGCCCGTAGCCGCGGGAACCGTGGCCGCCGAGATAATCATAGGTAATCAGTTCCAGGCCTTCCTTCAGGGTCTTTAAATCTTCCTGGAGTTCCTGTGGGTCGTCTGTTTCCAGATTATATACAAGCTTGAAGGCAAATTGCGCGCCTGCCGGTACTCGTTCAATAAAACGTGGATTCGCTGCGCCAGAGAGACGATTGATTACATTTTCTGCTTTTATTTCGCCCATATATGTATCTGTATCGAGCTGGCTGAACAGTTCCTTGCTATCTTCAGTCATAAAGAGATCATAGAATTGGAGCCGTGCAGGCTGTACCTTGTTTTTGCCGGCCATGCCGAAGAGGCGGGCAATGACGTCGTTATCCTGGTCGATGCTGTGCAAGATGTAGCCAGTAGCGCTTTTCTTAGCCAGGAGCGTTCTCATCTTGCCTTTGAGCGAACTCCCGGGAATGATGGGCACATGGGTCAGCGTATCGCGCACGAAGGTGCTGTCTACGGCACCGATAGGGGCAAAGTCCGAGCCGGCACCGATGTGCAGGCCTGTTTCTACGGTGAGAGTCCCACTAAATATTGCTTTTCCTTTTAATACGGCTTGATTTCCTTCCATGGTAAAAACCTCCTGAATTCTATGTCAATAACTGGATATATCGGTTAATCGGCACCGCCATAGTATTTATGGAAGGCAACCAAGGCTTCGATATATTTGCAGAGCAGATCGAATTTCTTATAATCCGTACCTACAGCATCAATTTTTTCTATAATATGGCTCTTATCAATGAATTCCTGCACAAACTTATCACGGCCTGCCTGGTACAGGATGTTGGCCTTTAGCATTTTGACTTCGAGGGCCATGTCTTCCGTAAGTACCATGTCTTTTTTGGCCCCTTTCAGCGCCAGGACTTCGTTACGGATGATATTGACAGAGGACAAGAATTTTCGGATTTTAGAGGTCTTGAGGCATACGTTGCCGAATCTATCTGTTTCCAGGCCTTGGATGACGACTTCTGCTTGATCCACAATGTTGACAGGTGTTTTTTCACTCATACGTATCTCTCCTCGCTAGTTTTTCTGATTGTCGCGCAAATAATATATTGCCAGATGCAGGGCAGTCAGCAGTTCCTTACGGTCTTTGCCTGCTTTTACCCAATAATAGAGCTGTTCCAGTACGTCGCTGTATATCTTCATTTGCCGTTTGTATTTCGCTTCGTCCTTTTGCTTCTGCGGCTGCATACGGGCCAGTGTGTAGAGGAACCGGGCGAGGTTAATCTTGTCGCCGCTACGGTCGAGTTCTTCTACGAGGCCCTTCAAGCGATAAAGCATGGTCTTTCCCACCGGCAGTGCGTCGCTGTTCATACCGCTCAGATTGAATGAATGTTGCAGAAAATGCAGCTTTTCTTCACACACACCGTGTTCGAACCGTTCCCATTTGTGCACGTGATGGCATAGGAGCTCTGTACCATCTTCGTTGGTGTCCATACCAAAGAGGGCGACGGCGTCCTTTTGGGGCGTCTTTTTGGCCATATCTTCCAGTTCACCTGTGAGTTTAGCCATGCTATGGATGGGATAAGACGGTGAGAAGAAGGCAATGCCAGCGGAAAAGGTCAATTTCCCTTGTGTATAGACCCGGAAGGCTTCCCTCATGTCTACGGCCAGTTCTAGGATGTCATTCCAGGCACCGACAATGAAGACGTCATCGCCACCAGAGTAAATGATATGGGCGGCCCGGGGCTGGGCTTCTTTTTCCTGCCAAATGGAAAAAGGCTGCTGAAGATAGGTTCCCTGGCCTCTCAGTTCCCCTTTGGCAAGCTTATTGACGGCTGTCTTAAAGAAGAGAGATAAGGCCCGGGACAAATCGGAGTAGCGGGAAAGTGTGGCATAATGGCTACGATTTTTCTCTTCATCACTGATAAAGCCACTGATAAAGGCTGCACCCAGATTATCCACATCTGCCCGTAGGACAGCCAGTCGATGGATGCCCTTGCCTTCCGCGTCGGCGCTGAGGTCTGCGAGCTGAGAAAAATCCATGACCTGCCGTTGTTCATCGCGGCATACATAATCGGCTACCCACAACCGCTGATTAACGAGTTCTCCCGTCACAGCTTTATTTTTCCCGTACAGGCGAAGAATATCATGGTCTTTTGCAAAGGCCGTCAATTCTTTCACTGGCACGACATAGACCGACGCCTTGTCGCCCCAATTGTAGATGGGCATGCCCGATGGCTCTTTGTAGTGAGTTTTCTTGGCAATGACAAAACATGTATCGACATAAGAGACGAGCATATGGCCCAAGCGATAGAGCCCGGCGCACATAGGGCACGCTTCTTGATCCATATCACTATCACCATAAGGTTCGAGGTCTGCCGTCGACGTATGACAAATAGCGCATTCCCGCGTAGCGTCATGAACTGCATTTATACCACTTCGTTCATCGAATAAGGCGCTCAACATTTCTGCGTCGTACCGTTGAATCTTGTCCTTTCCTACAGATTGGCTGGCCCGGGCAAAAACACTTCCTTGACTATCTGATTGCAAGAGCTCTGCTGCCGTACACGGAGCCATACCGGCTGCTAAATAGATACGTGTACCGACGTGTGACAAGAGCCAGGCATTGACAGCCTGTTGTTGCTTGGCGACACTGGCACGGGCTGCTTCTGTGTTGGGTAAAAGCGCATAAAAATGGCCACCACCACTATATAAGAGATTGATTCTTGAAAGGCCTGCATCCTGCAAGAGTCCGTCAATGATATTTTCCATGAGAATTTCCAAATAGAACGACCGGCCCCGCAAGGATTTCAAGGCCCCCTTCGTTGGAATGGTATAGATGAAATCCTGAATTCCTGACAGGTCACCTGAGACGAGGAGAAAGGCCTCTTCTTGGCGGAACTCCTTGTTTTTATCAAAGCAGGCTGACTTGTAATCCGCTCGTCCTTGGTCCGCAAAATATGCAGCCATACAGGTTGCTACAGCTGCTGTAACCTTGGAATGCATATATAAGGAAATATCTGCCAGTTCTCCTGTATTTGTACTAGACGGGACAAACGACGTGACATCCTCGTAAATCCGCAGTACTTCATTACAAGACATAAGCGGCAATGGCTTCCGTTGAAAATTCTCCTTCAGTATCTGCACTAATCGGGCATAAGTATCACTTGAAGCCTTAATAGATTCCTGCAAGGGATAATTGAATCGATCTTCTTCATTAAGTCCACGCAAATGGTACTTACCGAATGGCGCCTGAGCACTGCCTCCGAACGCAGAAAACACAGAATAAAGAGGCATTTCCTTGTCAAATGTCCCTTCGCCACCTTCCTCCAGAGTTCGTCGATCCACACCAGATGCGATATTATCCGCTTCATAGACAATATACGCCAAATCATCCTTTTCTAACTTAGCTTTGTCCAATTCCCGTCCGTGATGATAGCGGACACACCGCAGCAATTCCCGGCCTGAGTCCGTATCACCAAGAAAAGGCTTCAAAAACTCCGCGCCCCTCTGGGAATGAGTTCCTGACAACTGATTGGCACGATACACTAATTTCCCTATATCATGCAACAGTGCTGCCTTGGCTAATACACGTTGATCACCTTGTGTCATATAACTCCTCCTAACTATAATAAGGTCTTATATTTTTCTATACTGTAACAATTCTTGATGCAAAGCTGGATTCCTGCTTTTTTGACGTTAAAAATACTAGTCAGGCTCAATTATATCATTTTACTATTATTTATTTCTATTGTAACAAAGAAAAGAGACAGATGCCTGTCCCAGAAAAAATTTCATCGTCATTTAAACGAAAACGCTCCTGGAAGAAGGAGCATTTTTGTCGTACGTACTATGCTTTCGATTTTCCGTCCCCTTAAGGGGCGCAATACCCCTGTGCGGGTATTGCGGTTCATGCGGCCGCAAAAAAGGCCGCATGAAGGAGGACAATGTTTAGAAACATAAAATATATTTGAAGCCGAAATAGCAAAAGAAAAAAGTTAGTCTCCGTCCCCTTGCGGGGCTAATGTTTAGAAACGAACTGGGGAAAAAGGTGATGAGTGACGATGGCTGTTAATGGGGGTTTCCGTCCCCTTGCGGGGCTAATGTTTAGAAACACGGCAAGAAGGTTCGCCGCATGGGCACATTGCAGTATCGGTTTCCGTCCCCTTGCGGGGCTAATGTTTAGAAACAGAATCCAGCGCATCGACGAATTATCCTCGACACGGTTGAGGCGTTTCCGTCCCCTTGCGGGGCTAATGTTTAGAAACTTAAAGGAGGAAACGGTATGAATAAGAATGAGATTTTAAGAAAGTTTCCGTCCCCTTGCGGGGCTAATGTTTAGAAACATTCAAGACAGGCTTACCCATTAGCTTTGATGGAACATGTTCGTTTCCGTCCCCTTGCGGGGCTAATGTTTAGAAACTACAGCATAATCTCGACGTATTGCAAAAGTATTTCCCGGCGGAAGTTTCCGTCCCCTTGCGGGGCTAATGTTTAGAAACAAGCGAACGAATGGCGACGCATCAAAACCATTATTGACCGTCAGTGTTTCCGTCCCCTTGCGGGGCTAATGTTTAGAAACAGTGGGCGTTCAGTCGTCGTCATTGGCACCGTCTAGTGAAGTATGTTTCCGTCCCCTTGCGGGGCTAATGTTTAGAAACAAATACATGAAACTATGAAAACGGAGGGACTGAATAGTTTCCGTCCCCTTGCGGGGCTAATGTTTAGAAACAAATGACGAACGAAGAAAAGAGTCCATGCGAAGACATGGAAGTTTCCGTCCCCTTGCGGGGCTAATGTTTAGAAACGGCCTTGTGGACGTGACCATCCTCGTAAAGGTCCTCTACTAGTTTCCGTCCCCTTGCGGGGCTAATGTTTAGAAACCAACTGTTCTAACTCAAGGCGTGTCTTTACCAACACGGCAGGGAGTTTCCGTCCCCTTGCGGGGCTAATGTTTAGAAACAAGAATTACTTATTCCATGCCATACGCTTTTCTCTCTCAGTTTCCGTCCCCTTGCGGGGCTAATGTTTAGAAACCAGTTAGTAGAGAAAGGAGTAATAAGAATGACAAGAACAGAAAGTTTCCGTCCCCTTGCGGGGCTAATGTTTAGAAACTTCATTCATATTTAGTCCCTCCTTTATACTTTCATAAAGAAACAGTTTCCGTCCCCTTGCGGGGCTAATGTTTAGAAACTCTTGCGAAAAGAGGACTATATAGAGGATGCCGGCAAGGTTTCCGTCCCCTTGCGGGGCTAATGTTTAGAAACACCACGTCGGTGCTACCACAATAAAGACTTTGCGGAAAAAATGGTTTCCGTCCCC
>ERZ836829.1651-NODE-1651-length-11690-cov-2.348775_pt1 | contig 11690 bp, 9 predicted proteins | sample MGYA00519574_ERZ836829 | MGnify/ENA primary metagenome ERZ836829 (study PRJEB31850, sample SAMEA3708808) | human gut metagenome | biome: human gut; feature: human-associated habitat; material: faeces | place: China | collected 2014 ... | reverse complement strand
AAAATAAGCCTTCACAATACTTTCTCTGGTCTTTTTGCGGCTCATATACAGATCAAATACAGAATCTATGCGGTCGCAGCAGCCGGTAAACAACATCTGAGCCAGCAGCCGTTCCTCCAGATCATAGGTTTCGATATGCTCCTGCACGCCCCGGATCAGGATCCCGTACATCTGAGACACCGTTCCGTTAAAATGCTCGCAAAGGTAATCCAAAACCACACTATCTGCCTTTCCTGCTTCAAATACACGATAGGAAAAAGATAAAAGCCAGTCATCCTGATCAAAAAGCTGCTGTAAGATCATCCGGCTGCACAGTCTGGAAAGAAGCTGTACATCGATATCTGTGATCTTAAACCTGCAGATCATATCATAAGCTTCCCTGAGAAAATCCTGTCCGATCAGGGTCTCACAGATCCGCTTTCTTGCCTTTTCGCTTAAATCCTCCTTATCCATCTGAACCAGACAGGCACAGTTTGCACTGTTTTTGTCCTCCCTGTCATCCTCTTCCATACGGCAGTAAAATTCCACTACCTGTTCCCTCAGTCCGGTCTCAAACACAGGATTTAACCGGAGAAGATGCGCTGCCTCATCTAACATATGAGCTTCCTGAAGAGTATGGATCCCTTCTCCCATCACCTGACAGCAGGCCCTTAAAAGCAGCATGGGATGATCCGGAGCCAGTTTAGCGCACCGGTCCAGCAGTTCCTTTTTATCCATTACAGGATATTTTCTGTGCTTCACATCCAGATACCGGTTTCCATAGGCATCCTGGAACATTAAGATCATATGGCCGGAACGGGCCGGAACGTATGCCTCTCCCTTTTCCAGAGCATATGTTTCCTCATCCTGCAGCTCTTCACAGCGGACGACCACATACTTCATTCCGGGCTCCTCACAAATAATGCGCCGGGAGCAAAGGATGGCAGGCAGGACCTTTGCCGCCCGCTCATCAATCATATCCTGGTAGATCATATGCTCATAGATCACCGCCAGCCGGCTGTCAATCCGCAGGGCAAAGAGCTGCTCCATGGCAAACTGCTCCATTTCCCTAATGTATGACTGATAAAGCTCAGACGAGGGATTCATGTACAGCAGGATATTCCTGTAAAGAATGCACCGATGCTCCCGGTCCAGAGTCTTATCATAGGAGAAATATAAAAGCACCTCTTTCGGCAGCAGACGGTTATAGTCGTCTGGCAGGGAATAAAGGAAATACTCATACAGCCTTGTAATGTTGATATGAGCCTCCTGGGCCTTTTCATACCATAAAAACGCCTCTCCGGTCTTTTGTTCCCCACGGATCAGCAAACCGCAGACCGCCTCTAAAAGTTTCCGCTCCGGATATGCCTTATAGAGCTGTTTTGCCAGTCTCCACACGGGCTTTCTGTAATATTTCTGTGCGGAAATAAAATCTGCTGCCTTTAAAACTGTCTCCCTGTCTAAAAGCCCTTCCCGGATCCCAAGCTGAAGCACCTGAAGTTCAAATACACCCAGCTTTAAAAACAGTACCGGATGTTCTGTAAGCAGACGGCAGGCTCTTCCGTAAAGGAACGGGCTTCTACACCCGTTGGCAAAGAGCATTTCCATAGAACGGTACAGATCCAGAGGATTCTGAAGACAGGTCTCATCGGTACGGATCAAAAGGAGCAGCAGCCATGGGGATGGACTGCCCTTTTCCCAGAGATGCTTCCTTATATAACGTATCAGTTCTTCCTTTCTGCTTTCTGAGGGATTTAATAAAAGACACAAATATTCATAATAGCAGTACAGCCACGGCATCTTTTCCTGTTCCTTCAGGACTTCCTCCCGCACCTCTTCAAGAGCCGCCTGCGCTGTATCCTTGCGTCCGGAAAGCATCAGATGCTCTGCCCTGAGAAGACGCACCCTGCCATCCTTTGGATAAAGAATGCGAAGCTTTTCTGTTTCCTGGAGCAGCTCCTCCTCCCATTCTCTGTCCGTAGAAGCAGCAAGTTCATAGAGGAGCCGCTTCTGTATATATTCCAGAAATCCTTTTTTATCCTCTGCCGTTTCCCTGTATGGATCCCGGCGTTTCCTTCTCTCGGCCTCAATAGGGATCACAAACTCCCGGCGCGGGGTACGGATCACGATCCGCCCCATGTTCTTTCCTCCGTGAAGAGCATCTGGTAAAATTCGATAAGGGATCTGGCAGCGGTTTTCCGTAAAATCCCGGTCTGTCACAGAAGACGTTTCCAGAGAAATAAACGCTCCCTCTGCCTGAAGCACGGCCTCTTTATATCCCCATCCGCTGAGCGCCAGCTCAATAAAGTCTTCCTTCTCCTCTTCCAAATCCCTATAGCATCTGGGCGATGTATCTGTGCTGATCCTCACCGGCTCCTTTACATGAAGAGCCACCAGAAATTCTTCCAGCAGATTTTTCCTTCCGTTTCTTCCCCGCAGGCCTTCGTAAATGCTTCTGGCTTCCGGTTCCTGCATAAAGGGCGCCTGTATAAAATCCTGATACTCAAACAGACGCAAAGCCAGCTCTATATTTTTCCGCGCAAGGTTTGCAAAGTCTCTGGCCGTCTTTAAAGATGCCAGTTCCTCCCCTCCGGTTCCCGTCTGAATGCGCAAAGAATAAGGAATCTCCCTCTCACCTCCATTGGTGACCAGGTAAAAAGATCCCTTGATTTCGTCTCCATCTTCCATACAGCGGGTGTCGACCTCATATATAATATGGCTGCGAAGGCCTCCAAAAGCCTCATTTACAGCCCGTACTCTCTCATTGCTGGAATAGACCAGTCCCTTTATGTACAGATCATTCGTACTCTGCACAAGAAATTCGCCCTTTACCGTCTGGCCTGCCCCAAAGGAGCCTTCCAGACGCTCAGGCTTTATCATCAGCCCCGGAACACCGCCGTCAACGATGCCTCTGGCCAAACGGTTGATCCGTTCTCTCATACACCTACCACCTGTGTCTTCCTCTTATGCTTTTTGCTTACGTTTCATGATAACACATTTTCATATAATTTAAAAGAGAAATCTGCACTACAGCTTGATTTACCCCCTTAAACTTGGTATGATAGACGGTAAGAATTGCAACAATTTTATTCAATGGAGTGCGCGATATGCTGACTGAGCCTATGACCCTATATAAACTGATGAATCTGTATATGTTAAAGCAGGTGAACTTCCCCTTAAGCAACGCCCAGCTGACCAGCTTTTTTACGGAGCACGAATATACTACCTATTTTACCCTTCAGCAGGCCCTAAATGAACTGGAGGAAGCAGGACTGATCCATAAGGAAGCCAGCCACAGCAGCACACGCTATGAGATTACAAAGGAGGGGGAAGAAACCTTAAACTTTTTCGGCAAAAATATATCCCCAGCCATTGTGGAGGACATGGATCAGTATTTAAAGGAAAATAAATTCCGACTCCGTGAAGAGGTAGGAACCACGGCTGATTTCTATAAAGGCACCAATCAGGACTATATCGTTCACTGCGAGGTACGGGAAAACAAATCCGTCCTGATCCGTCTGGATCTGTCCGTTCCGGACAAGGATCAAGCCGAGGATATGTGCAGCGCCTGGCGCTCTAAAAGCCAGGAAATCTATTTCCATATTATGCATACGCTGCTGTCGTAACATAAACGGAAATTTCGTTTTCAGAAAGAAACCATTTTATGCCTTTGTTAAAACCCAGACTTTATACATCGGATGATTACTGGAATCTGCCAGAAAATACCCGGGCAGAGTTAATTGACGGACAGCTCTATAACATGACTCCTTCCAGCCGAATCCATCAGAGAATATCCGGACAGCTGTATATCACCATTGGAACATACATTGAGGAACATCGGGGAAACTGCCAGATCTATGCCGCCCCCTTTGCTGTCAATCTGGACTGTGAGGACAAAAACTGGGTAGAGCCGGATCTTTCTGTCATCTGCGATCCTGACAAGCTGACAGACCGTGGATGCTCCGGTGCTCCGGATCTTATCATCGAGATTGTATCCCCCAGCAGCCGGAGGATGGATTATGTTCAAAAACCCGTCCTGTACTTAAATTCCGGCGTCCGTGAATATTGGATCGTTGACCCGGTCAAAAAATGTACAACTGTTCATCTCTACGATCAGGATCCCGCCGAATTTGCCCCTGTTATCTTTCCCTTTGAGAGTGATATCAGGGTGGGGATTTATTCGGATCTTTGTATTAATATCAGTAAGCTGTTGTAAAAAGGGCTCCCCGGCTGAATGGATATAGCCGGGGAGTCCCTTTTTCTTTATTCTTCTGTTCCCAACGCCACACTCTCAATCAATTCCCATATCTCCTCTCTCCCCTGCTTTGTCTCAGCAGAAAAAGGAATCAGGATATCTTCTTTCTCCATTCCCAGCCCTGTGCGGATGGTCTTTACGGCCTTTGGCACCTGGCTGCGTTTGAGCTTGTCCAGCTTGGTGGCGATGATCACCGGATGGTAGCCATTGCTCACCACCCAGTCGTACATCATTTTGTCATTGGCAGAGGGCTCGTGGCGGATATCCACCAGCAGAAACACCAGCTTAAGCATGGGGGATTTCTGCAGATACCGCTCGATCATCTTTCCCCACTTGGCCTTGGCCTCCAGAGAAACCTTTGCGTAGCCGTATCCAGGCAGATCTACATAGTACAGCGCCTGATTGATGTTGTAAAAATTGATGGTCTGCGTCTTTCCCGGCTGGGACGAGGTTCTGGCATAGGACTTGCGGTTCATCAGGGCATTGATCAGGGAAGATTTGCCCACATTGGATTTGCCTGCAAAGGCAAATTCCGGCAGCGTATTTTCCGGCAGACGGCTGGTGACGCCGCATACGGTTTCCAGATCTACGGATTTAATAATCATGCAAATGCCTCCTTTACCACTGATTCCATGTTTTTAACAAATACGATTTCCAGTCCTTTTGTGATCTCCTTAGAAAGCTCTCCGATATCCGGCCTGTTTTTCTCCGGCACAAGAACCTTCTTAATATGGGCCATCTTGGCTGCCAGGATCTTTTCTTTTAAGCCTCCGATAGGCAGTACCCGGCCTCTTAAGGTAATCTCACCGGTCATGGCTACCTTTGCAAGAACCTTCTTTCCTGTCACAGCAGACAGCATGGCTGTCGCCATGGTAATGCCTGCTGATGGGCCGTCCTTTGGCACAGCGCCCTCCGGGATATGGATATGCAGGTCATGTTTTTCAAAATAATCGTCTGCCAGCCCGTATTCCGGGCAGATAGAACGCACATAGGTAAGAGCCGTCTGAGCGGATTCTTTCATTACATCTCCCAGCTGTCCGGTCATTAAAAGATTTCCCTTTCCAGGCATCACATTGACTTCGATCTGAAGAGTATCGCCTCCGGCGCTGGTCCAGGCCAGTCCCCGTACGATTCCCACCTCGTCCTCCTCATTTGCATCCTCAAAGGTAATCTTTTCCTTTCCCAGATATTTTTCCAGATTGCTTTCCGTGATGCGGATACGGCTGTGCTTCTTATCCTCCAGATACCCTCTGGCGGCCTTGCGGCACACGTCTCCGATCCGGCGCTCTAAGTTTCTCACTCCGGCCTCTCTGGTATAATTGTGGATAATCTTTTCCAGGCTCTTATCGGAAAATACGATCTGCTCCTCTGTCAGTCCGCTTCTCTCTCTCTGCTTTCCTACCAGATAATCCTTTGCAATGTGGAACTTCTCATTTTCCGTATAGCTGTTTACCTCAATGACCTCCATACGGTCCAGAAGAGGCCCTGGAATGGTCTGGGTTGTGTTGGCCGTGGCAATGAAGAGAACCTGGGATAAATCAATGGGCACCTCTATGTAGTGGTCCCTGAACCGCACATTCTGTTCGCCGTCTAAGACCTCTAAAAGAGCCGATGAGGTATCGCCCTTATAATCGCTGCTTACCTTGTCAATCTCATCAAGAAGCATCAGCGGATTGCTCACTCCCGCCTGACGCAGTCCCTCTGCCAGACGGCCGGGCATAGCGCCAACATATGTTTTCCGATGGCCCCGGATCTCAGCCTCATCCCGGACGCCACCCAGACTGATGCGCACATACTTTTTATTCAGCGCTCTGGCTACGGATCTGGCAATAGATGTTTTTCCCGTTCCCGGCGGGCCTACCAGACAGATAATGGGACTGGTGCCCTTCTTTGTAAGGCTGCGCACAGCCAGATACTCCAGAATACGCTCCTTTACCTTTTCCAGGCCGTAATGGTCTTCATTAAGCACTTCCTGGGCATGAAGGATATCATCATTATCTTTTGACATTTTTTTCCAAGGAAGCTCTAAAAGGGTTTCAATATAGGTCCGCAGCACATTTGCCTCCTGGCTTCCCGTGGGCATGGTGCGGAAGCGTCCGATTTCCTTTAAAAGCTTTTCCTTTACTTCCTTTTCTGCCTCTAACTTCTCTGCCTTTTCCTGATAATCATCTGCAGCTGACAGGGAAGTATCCTCTCCCAGCTCCTGACGGATGATCTTCATCTGCTCTCTGAGGATGTATTCCTTCTGATTCTTATCGATATCTGCCTTTACCTTTTCCTGAAAATCTTTTTTGATCCGGTAAACCTCCATCTCGGTAAGCAGCGTCTGAAGTACGGTCTCATAGCGGGCGGAAAGCAGGGTGCACTCAAGCACATTCTGGCGCACCGTATAATCCCAGGGAAGCTGGATCGCAATCTGATCCAACAGCTCAGACAGGTCGTTGATCAGAAGAAGGGACGGCAGGTTTTCCTTGGCAGCCCTTAAGTTTACGGTTCCATACTCCTCCAGTTTTTCCCGGATGATCCGCACCATGGCTTCCTTTGCCAAGTCATCTGCATCCTCCTGCTCCGGCTCCATGGAACTGATCTCTCCGATCAGACAGGGCTCCTGCGAATCAAAATCAAGAAGCTCCGCACGCTCAAGCCCTTCTACCAGCACCCGCACTGTCTTTCCCGGCAGCTTCACCAGCTGCTTTACGACTCCAATGGTATAAATCCTTAAGCTCAGGATCCGGAATTTCCGGATGCCTCTGGCTGACTAAAAACAGCTTCTGATCTCCGATCATGGCCTTTTCCACCGCCGCTACGGACCTGGGCCTGTTTACATCAAAATGCTGTACCATTCCCGGAAGAATGGTAAGTCCTCTTAAGGCCACTACCGGCATGGTTATCACTCGTTCTTCCATCTGTTTGTCACCTCGTATCTTTAAAAAGGCCGCTGCAAATGCAGGAATCTGGTTTGCAGCGGTCTGAAATGTTCTTGCTAATTTTCATCGATCAACGGTACGCCTTAAGCGATCTCCCCGTTTCTTCCTCCTCTGATCCGTTCGGATAAAGGCTTTCTGGCTGCCGGCTGCATATCTCTGTATACAAACTCCGGCTCCCCTGTTTTATCGATCACAGCCTTTGTAATGGTGCAGATACCAATGGAATCATCGGAAGGAATCTCATACATCAGATCCATGATTGCGCTTTCCAAAATGGAACGCAGTCCTCTGGCTCCGATCTTGCGCTCTACCGCCAGTCTGGCAATCTCCTCCAATGCTTCTTTGGTAAACTCAAGCTTTACATTGTCAAGTTCGAACAGCTTCTGGTACTGCTTTGTCAGAGCATTCTTCGGCTCAGACAGGATGCGCACCATAGCTTCCTTTGTCAGCTGCTCTAAAGATACCTCTACCGGCACACGGCCGATAAACTCAGGGATCAGGCCGAATTTTGTCAGATCCTGAGGCTCTACCTTGCGCAGAAGCTCATCAATATCCATCTCATTGCGGTTTACCACCTCAGCATTAAAGCCGATAGAGCCAGCGCTGATGCGCTGTTCCACGATCTTTTCCAGACCGTCAAAGGCGCCGCCGCAGATAAAGAGGATATTGGTGGTGTCGATCTGGATCAGCTCCTGATGAGGATGCTTTCTGCCTCCCTGAGGCGGAACGCTGGCAACGGTTCCCTCCAAGATTTTAAGAAGCGCCTGCTGTACGCCTTCGCCGGACACGTCGCGGGTAATGGAAACATTTTCTGCCTTTTTGGTGATCTTGTCGATCTCATCAATGTAAATAATGCCGTACTCCGCACGGTTTACATCGTAATCAGCCGCCTGGATCAGCTTTAAGAGAATATTTTCCACGTCCTCGCCTACATATCCTGCCTCTGTGAGGGCCGTAGCATCTGCAATGGCAAAGGGGACATTCAAAATCTTCGCAAGGGTCTGTGCAAGATAGGTTTTACCGGAGCCCGTGGGGCCGATCATCAGGATATTGCTCTTCTGCACATCCACATCCATATGCCTGCAGGAGGTGACGCGCTTGTAGTGATTGTACACGGCAACGGAAAGAACCTTCTTTGCCGCCTCCTGTCCGATCACATACTCATCCAGAAATGCCTTGATCTCCTTTGGCTTTAACAGATGGATATCATTTAAGACAGAAGCCTCCTCTGCATCTCCCTCTAACTCCTCCTCCAGAATCTCAGAGCACAGTTCAATACACTCGTCACAAATATATACATTACTGTCGCCCGTTCCGGCAATCATCTTGCGTACCTGATCCTGCGTCCTTCCGCAGAAGGAACAGCGGATCGTGTCATCTGGTCTAACTGGCATACTATACCTACCCTTTCCTATCTCCTAACTCTTCTCAATGATGTGTGAGGATCTCATCGATCAGGCCGTATGCCTTTGCTTCCTCAGCAGACATATAGTTGTCGCGCTCCGTATCCCGCTCGATCTCCTCAATGGATCTGCCTGTATTGGCTGCCAGGATCTCATTTAACTTTTTCTTGGTCTTTAAAATGTTTTCAGCTACAATCTTGATCTCTGTCGCCTGGCCTCTGGCTCCGCCGGAGGGCTGATGGATCATGATCTCGGAATTGGGAAGAGCAAAGCGCTTGCCCTTTGTTCCTCCTGCAAGAAGGAATGCACCCATGCTGGCTGCCATGCCGATGCAGATCGTAGACACATCGCATTTGATGTATTTCATGGTGTCATAAATAGCAAAGCCTGCGGATACGGAACCGCCGGGGCTGTTGATATAAAGGTGGATATCCTTGGAAGGATCCTCCGCCTCCAGAAACAGAAGCTGAGCCACAATAATGCTTGCGGAAGTATCATTTACCTCTTCGCCCAGGAATATGATACGCTCCTTTAACAGCCTGGAGTAGATATCGTAGGAACGCTCTCCCCTGCTGGTCTGTTCAATGACATAGGGTACTAAACTCATGTAACCATCCTCCTGTAATTCTGTATAATAAAACACTTATTTTCAAAATGAAACCAGGGAGATCCTCCCTTTCCTGCGCCTTTCAGACACACGAAAGAAGGGATCCCCCTGCCATCCTGTGTGGATTAAACCAGCTTAGCCTCGGATACTAACAGATCAACTGCTGCCTGAACTGCAAGGTCCTGCTTCATCTGGTCCTTATCGCTGTCCGTCATGTAGCTCTTAAGTTTGTCAGCCTCCATCTTGTAGGCCTCAGCCATCTTTGCGATCTCCTCATCTAACTTCTCCTCAGAAGTCTCGATGTTCTCAGCCTTTACAACTGCCTCAAGAACCAGTCTGGTCTGGATGCGCTTTACAGCCTCAGGACGCATCTGATCCTTCATCTGATCTGCAGTCATGCCTGTGTACTTCATGTACAGATCCATGGACAGACCCTGGCTCTGCATACGCTGTGCAGTTTCCCGAAGCATGTTGTCAACCTGAGCGTCGATCATCTTCTCCGGAATCTCCATGGAGGCATTCTCAACTACCTTTGCAACTACGCGGTCTTCATTCTGGGAAGCGGCTGCCTTCTCTTTTCTCTCCTGGAGCTTCTTCTCGATATCCTGCTTGTACTCATCCAGAGTATCAAACTCGGAAACCTCAGATGCGAACTCATCATCCAGGGCAGGAAGCTCTTTTACCTTGATCTCCTTTACAGTTACCTTGAACATAGCAGGCTTTCCTGCCAGCTCTGCTGCATGGTACTCAGTTGGGAAAGTAACGTTTACTTCGCACTCCTCACCGATGTTCTTGCCGATAAGCTGCTCCTCAAAGGTATCGATGAAGGAATGAGAACCAATGGTTAAAGGATAATCCTCAGCCTTTCCGCCCTCAAAGCCCTTGCCGTCTACAAAGCCCTCAAAGTCGATGACAGTCTGGTCACCGTCAGCTACCGGACGATCCTCAACAGTCAGCAGTCTTGCATTCTGCTCCTGTACTCTCTTAAGCTCTGCCTCAACATCCTCAGCAGTTACAGCAGCGTCTGCCTTCTCAACCTCAACGCCCTTGTACTCGCCTAAGGTAACTTCCGGCTTAACAGCAACTAATGCGCTGTAGATGAATGCCTGATCCTTACCAATCTGCTCTACTGTGATCTCCGGTCTGGAAACGATATCCAGTCCGCTCTCCTTCATAGCCTCAGCATAGGTAGAGTTGATCGCTTCGTCAGCAGCATCCTCATAGAATACAGCCTCACCGTACATCTTCTCGATCACAGCCTGAGAAGCCTTGCCCTTACGGAAGCCGGGGATTGCAAAACGGTTCTTTGTCTTGTTGTAAGCCTTCTTGATCGCAGCCTTAAAATCTTCTGCGCTGACTTCAACGGTCAGCTTAGCCATATTTTTCTCTAACTTTTCTACCTGTACACTCATTATTACGGGTTCCTCCTTAAAATATATGTGATTCGCCCATAACCATGAGGGCGCTACACTTCAATGTAGCATTATATCATGGAGACGGGAAAAAGGCTAGTATTTTTTGAAAAAGTTAAGCAGATCCGTCTATTTTGCCTGATTGTACTGGATCGCAGCCCTAAGGCCGGCAGCATGCTGGGATCCTAAAAGAAGGCGTACCAGTTCCAGGCCCAGATCCAGCGCATAGCCAAGTCCTCTGGCTGTAGTGATATTTCCGTCTGTCACTACGCCCTGCAGCGTATGGGAAGCCCCGTGAAGCATGTCTTCAAAGCCGGGATAACAGGTGGCAGTCCGTCCTTTTAACAGATCCATCTCTCCCAGGATACTGGGAGCCGCGCAGATGGCCGCCAGCCTCCTGCCCTGCTTATTAGCACGGCAGATGGCTTCAGACAATCCCTCATGTGCTTTTAAGTTGCTGGTTCCGGGCATCCCTCCCGGAAGAAACAGTACGTCCGCCTCATCCGTATTTACCTCTTCAAAAAGAACGTCTGCCTGAAAGTGGATTCCGTGAGCGCCGGTAATGTCTTTCCGGCCCATCACCGATACCAGTTCTGTATCCACGCCGGAACGCCTCAAAACATCCACCACTGCAAGACACTCTACTTCTTCCAGTCCGTCTGCCACAAATGCAAAAACCTTTGACATAATATATTCTCCCTTTATCTTATATTGACATTATTTTATCATTTCTCCCTTTCCCTGAAAAGAGATAAATGATATGATAGTCTCTGCGAAAAGGGATAAAATATAGATAAATCTCACAAAGGAGTGTTTTAAATGGAAATCGAACGTAAATACAAGATCGAATGTCTGAATGATCTGCCGGAAAATTACCGGGCCTTTCCCTGCCATGCCATTGAGCAGGCCTATCTGTGCACTGATCCCGTGGTGCGTGTGCGCCGGGAGGACGATTCCTATTATCTCACCTACAAAGGAAAAGGACTCCTTGCAAGGGAAGAATATAATCTTCCTCTCACAAAGGAGTCCTATGAACATCTTTTAAAAAAAGCCGACGGCCTGGTTCTCACAAAAGTGCGCTGGCTCCTTCCCCTGGAAGGAAGGACC
>ERZ836829.1639-NODE-1639-length-11852-cov-3.538951_pt1 | contig 11852 bp, 10 predicted proteins | sample MGYA00519574_ERZ836829 | MGnify/ENA primary metagenome ERZ836829 (study PRJEB31850, sample SAMEA3708808) | human gut metagenome | biome: human gut; feature: human-associated habitat; material: faeces | place: China | collected 2014 ... | reverse complement strand
GAGACTGCATTGTCCATACGTCTGTCATACGCCATGGAGCGATGATCTTGATGTCCGGAGCAAGAGCTTTGATACCAAGCTCGAAACGGATCTGGTCATTTCCTTTTCCTGTTGCACCATGGCAGATAGCAACAGCGCCTTCTTTACGTGCAATCTCAACCAGTTTTTTAGCGATTGCCGGACGGGCCATGGAAGTTCCGAGAAGGTATTTGTTCTCGTAAACAGCTCCGGCCTTTACACAAGGAACGATGAAGTCATCACAGAATTCATCAATGATATTTTCAATATATAATTTAGAAGCTCCGGAAAGTTTTGCTCTTTCATCCAGGCCATCCAGTTCTTCTCCCTGTCCACAATCGATGCAACAGCAGATAACGTCATAGTTAAATGTTTCTTTCAGCCACGGGATGATTGCTGTAGTATCAAGACCACCTGAATATGCTAATACAACTTTTTCTTTACTCATTTTATTGCCTCCTAAATGTATTTTTATAAATTTCTGTTTCCTCAGTTTCTTGAGTTCTAAAGTTTGCCGCTTTAATAAGCTAAAACCTACTATACACCACATTTTATAATTATGCAAGTATTATTTTGAAAAAATGAATAAAATGCATAAAATTACATATAATGTACAAAAAATGAATAAAACGAAGAAAAAATGAGTGAAAATATGCAAGATGTGACGGAGAAGATGTGAAACTAGAAAAACAAAAAAGTTAGGTACTGTTATTTTGAATTGTGATATATTTGACGAATATGTTAAAAATATATCGTGAAAAGCTGTTGATTTTAGTAAATGTGTCTGATAATATAAAGATATCAAAGAAACTGACCTAAAAAATATTTAGATAGTCAGACGAAAACGGATCACAACCTATCTGTTTAATATAAAAGTCAGAAGGGCATGTGAGCAAGAAAGAGAGGGAAAACAAATGGGATTTCTTACAGGAAAGACAGCAATCATTACGGGAGGAGGACGTGCAGTACTAAGTGATGGCAGCTGTGGATCCATCGGATATGGTATTGCAACAGCTTATGCCAAAGAAGGTGCGAATCTTGTTCTTACAGGAAGAAATGTAAAGAAGCTGGAAGACGCGAAAGAAGAGTTGGAACGTCTCTATGGAGTGAAAGTGCTTGCAGTACAGGCAGATGTCAATGCGGGAGCAGATAACAAGGCAGCAGTTGAGCACGTTGTAAAGCAGGCAGTTGAGGAATTCGGAAGAATTGATGTTCTTATTAATAATGCACAGGCTTCTGCATCAGGAGTAACTCTTGCAGATCATACAACAGAGCAGTTTGATCTTGCGATTTATTCAGGACTTTATGCAACATTTTATTATATGCAGGCATGTTATCCATATTTGAAGGAAACACAGGGATCCGTAATCAACTTTGCATCAGGAGCAGGCCTTTTCGGTAATTACGGACAGTGTGCGTATGCAGCAGCGAAGGAAGGTGTCAGAGGACTGACAAGAGTAGCAGCTACAGAATGGGGAGTAGACGGAATCAATGTGAATATTGTGTGCCCGCTTGCATGGACAGCACAGCTTGAAAACTTCCAGAAAGCATATCCGGATGCATTTAAGGCGAATGTAAAGATGCCGCCGGCAGGACATTACGGAGATGTAGAGAAAGAGATTGGAAGAGCGTGTGTACAGCTTGCATCACCGGATTTCAAATATATGAACGGCGAGACAATTACATTAGAAGGCGGAATGGGACTTAGACCTTAATCCTTCTTTGGAAAATAAGAATGATATTTTCTATATAGAAGATAGATAAATAGAAGAAAAGTAGATCGGCGATGATAGACGTAGGAATAGTTACGTTTATCATCGCTGTTTTATGTAGCAAAAAACTTTTTGAAAAAAATACTTGCATATTATACATGAAAGATGTATTATTATGCACATGAAAATGAATAACGTGTATTTTTATACATTCATTTTAAGAAAAGCTTTACATCCCGATTAAAGTGGTATATTATAAGGAGAAATGATTGCGGTAATACGTTACCGTGGTACAGCAAACAAGTAATTCCCGGGAGTATTTCGAGGGAATGAGAAAAGAAAGGACTTGAGAATGATGATTAAGGTCGGAATTATTGGAGCAACCGGTTATGCAGGCGGCGAGCTCGTAAGAATATTGATGGGACATAAAGATGCAGAGATTGTCTGGTACGGATCCAGAAGTTATGTAGATCAGAAATATGCAGATGTATATAGAAACATGTTTCAGATTGTAGATGCAAAATGCATGGATGATAACATGGATGAGCTTGCCGAACAGATAGATGTGATCTTCACAGCAACCCCGCAGGGACTGTGTGCATCTCTGATCAATGAAGAAATCCTTTCAAAGACAAAGATCATTGATCTCAGTGCAGATTTCCGTCTGAAAGATGTGAAGGTTTACGAAGAGTGGTATAAAATCGAACACAAAGCACCGCAGTATATTGATGAAGCTGTCTATGGATTGTGCGAGATCAACCGAGACAAAGTGAAGGATGCACGTATCGTGGCCAATCCGGGATGTTATACAACATGTTCTATCCTGACAGCATATCCGCTTGCAAAGGAAGGACTGATCGATATGAGCACTCTGATCATCGATGCGAAGTCTGGAACATCAGGTGCAGGAAGAGGAGCAAAGCTTCCGAATCTTTACTGTGAAGTGAATGAAAATATTAAGGCATATGGAGTTGCAACACACCGCCATACACCTGAAATTGAAGAACAGCTTGGATACGCAGCAGGAGAGAAAGTTGTGTTGAACTTCACACCGCATTTAGTTCCGATGAATCGAGGAATTCTTGCTACAGAGTACGCAAAGCTTACGAAAAAAGTTACATATGAAGAAGTAAAAGCAATTTATGATAAATATTATGCAGATGAGAAATTTGTTCGTGTTCTGGAGAAAGATCAGTGTCCGGAGACCAAATGGGTAGAAGGAAGCAACTACGTAGACATTGGATTTAAGATCGATGAGAGAACAGGACGAATCATTATGATGGGAGCCATTGACAACCTTGTAAAAGGTGCCGCAGGACAGGCGGTTCAGAATATGAATCTGCTGTTTGGTCTTCCGGAGAGTGAAGGACTTGAACTCGTTCCGATGTTCCCATAGGTTATATTGATAAAGGTGGTATGTATGATACGTGTAATGACAATAGAGGATTATGATGAAGTATATAAATTATGGAAGAAGATCCGGGGATTCGGAATCCGCAGTATCGATGATTCAAAAGAAGGTGTCGAAAGGTTTCTGCGACGGAATCCGACAACGAGTTTTGTCGCAGTGAAAGAAGGAAAAATCGTCGGAAGTATTCTCTGTGGTCATGATGGAAGACAGGGAAGTCTCTATCATGTATGTGTGGATGAGGCATACCGAAGACATGGAATCGGAAAAGACATGGTCGTGCATACAATGAAAGCACTCCAGGCAGAGAAGATCAATAAGGTTTGTCTGATCGCATTTGCACAGAATAATGTAGGAAATGCATTTTGGAATACAATCGGATGGACGGAACGACTTGATGTGAATTATTATGATTTTATTTTAAATGAAGAAAATATTACAGCATTCAATGAACAATAAGCAGAAAGGAAGCAAGTTATATGAAGATAATCGAAGGCGGAGTTACCGCAGCAAAAGGATTTGAAGCAGCAGCAACAGCAGCAGGAATCAAATACCAGGGACGTACAGATATGGCGATCATTTACAGTGAGAAACCGTGTAAAGTCGCCGGAACATTTACAACGAATGTAGTAAAGGCAGCTCCGGTGAAGTGGGACAGACAGATTGTAGAGAGCAAACAGAAATCACAGGCAGTTATTGTAAACTCTGGAATTGCAAATGCGTGTACCGGAGAGGAAGGTATGAAATACTGTGAAGAGACAGCAAAAGAGGCAGGAAAAGTTCTTGGAATCGATGAGAAAGGTGTTCTTGTAGGTTCTACAGGAGTTATCGGAATGCAGATTCCAATCGATAAGATCAAAGCCGGAATTACAGAACTTGCCAAGGAAAAGAAAGCTGATCTGGCAAGTGGAACAGAAGCTGCGAAAGCAATCATGACAACTGATACGAAGAAAAAAGAAGTTGCGGTTACATTTATGGCAGGAGATACAGAAGTGACGATCGGAGGAATGGCGAAAGGTTCCGGAATGATTCATCCGAACATGTGTACAATGCTTGCATTTATTACAACGGATGCAAAAATTTCCAAAAAAGCACTTCAGGCGGCAATGAGCAGTGATGTTGAGGATACTTATAACATGATCTCTGTTGACGGAGATACTTCAACAAATGATACAGCACTCCTTCTCGCAAATGGAATGGCCGGAAATGAGAAGATCAAAGAAGGCACACCGGCATTCGACGCATTCAAAGAGGCGCTTCATTATGTAAACGAGACACTTGCGAAGGCAATGGCGGGAGACGGAGAAGGTGCAACAGCACTTTTTGAAGTAAAGGTTGTCGGAGCACAGACAAAAGAGCAGGCAAAGGTTCTTGCAAAATCTGTTGTATGCTCGAATCTTACAAAGGCTGCGATCGCAGGACATGATGCGAACTGGGGAAGAATCCTTTGTGCAATGGGATATTCCGGAGCAAAGTTTGATCCGGAGCAGGTAGATCTGTTCTTCGAGAGCAGTGCAGGAAAGCTTCAGATCATTGCTAATGGAACAGCAACAGATTATAGCGAAGAAAAGGCAACAGAGATCCTTTCACAGGAAAAAGTGACAGCGATTGCTGACTTGAAAGCCGGAGATGCAGAAGCTACTGCGTGGGGCTGTGACCTGACACATGGATACATTGATATCAATGCGGATTACAGAAGTTAACCTATAGAGAAATTATTGTTTCTTTAAAGACGCTGAAAAAATAGAAAATACAGAAAAAGGGAGACAGAAAAAATGACAAGCAATATGCAGAAATATCTGGATAAAGCGCAGGTGCTGATCGAGGCACTTCCTTATATCCAGCGCTTTAACCGTAAAATCATCGTAGTAAAATATGGCGGAAGTGCCATGGTAGATGAAAGCCTGAAACGCAGAGTGATCGAGGATGTTACACTTCTGAAACTGTGTGGATTCAAACCGATCATTGTGCATGGTGGTGGTAAGGAAATCAGCAAGTGGGTTGGAAAAGTCGGAAAGGAAGCTGAATTTATCAACGGACTTCGTGTGACAGATGCAGAGACAATGGAGATTGCTGAGATGGTTCTGGGACGCGTGAATAAGAGTCTTGTACAGCTTGTAGAGAGTCTTGGCGTGCGTGCGATCGGAATCAGTGGAAAGGATGGAAATCTACTCCAGGTTGAGAAGAAGCTTTCAGACGGACAGGATATCGGATTCGTAGGAGATGTCAAGAAAGTAAATGCAGAGATTTTGTATGACCTTTTGGAAAAAGATTTCCTTCCGATCATTTGTCCGGTTGGTATGGATGAGGAATACAATACTTATAATATCAACGCAGATGATGCAGCCTGTGCGATTGCCCGTGCCATGAAGGTTGAGAAGCTTGCGTTCCTGACAGATATTGAAGGCGTTTATAAAGATCCGAAAGATCCATCTACATTGATTTCTGAATTAGAGATCAAAGAAGCCAAGGAATTGATTACTGACGGATATATTGGAGGTGGAATGCTTCCAAAGCTTCAGAATTGTATTGATGCGATTGAAAGTGGTGTATCACGTGTACATATTCTGGATGGAAGAATCCCACATTGCCTATTGCTTGAAATCTTTACAAACAAAGGAATCGGTACAGCAATTTTAAATCAGAAAGAAAGCAGGTATTATGATGGTGAACAGTAAAATACAGGCGGCAGAAGAGAACCTGATCCATGTATACAATCGATTTCCGATTGCACTGGATCACGGAGAAGGAATGTATCTGTATGATACAGAAGGAAAAGAATATCTTGACTTTGCAGCAGGATTTGCTGTGTCTGGACTTGGATATGATAATAAAGAACTGAATCAGGCATTAAAAGACCAGATTGACAAGTTATACCATACATCAAATCTTTATTTCCACGAGAGCTGTGGAGAGGCGGCAAAAGAATTAAACCGCATTTGCGGAATGGACAGAGTTTTCTTTACAAACAGTGGCGGAGAGGCAAATGAAGGTGCTCTGAAAGCGGCAAGAAGATATGCTTACACAAAGAAGACAGGAAGATATGAATTTATCGCGATGCAGAATTCTTTCCATGGAAGAAGCTTCGGAGCAGTTTCTGTGACAGGACATGATTCTTATCGTGAACCGTTTGAGCCGGTTGTTCCAGGTGTAAGATTTGCAGAGTTTAATGATCTTGACAGTGTGAAAGCACTGGTAAATGATAAGACTTGTGCAATTATTTTGGAACCGCTGCAGGGCGAAGGCGGAATCAATCTTGCAACACAGAAATTTATGGAAGGAATCCGTAAGATCTGTGATGAAAATGGAATCCTGATGATCTGTGATGAAGTGCAGTGCGGAATGGGAAGAACCGGAAATATGTTTGCATGGCAGGGATTTGGTGTAAAACCGGATATTCTGACTATGGCGAAAGCAATCGGAAACGGAATTCCGGTCGGTGCATTTGCAATGACAGAAGAAGTGGCAAAATATTCTCTGCAGCCGGGAGATCACGGCGCAACTTATGGAGGAAATCCACTGGCATGTACAGCTGTTAAGACAGTGATCGAGATTTTTGAACGTGAAGATATTGTAGGACATGTAAATCAGGTTGCTCCATATCTGACAAAAAAACTGGATGAGCTTGTGGATGAGCTGGACTGTGTTGTCAAAAGAAAAGGAAAAGGTCTGATGCAGGGAATAGAGATTACAAAACCTCTTGCAGAAGTAAATAAAAAGACAATTGAAGAAGGACTTTTAATCATTCAGGCGCAAGGAAATGTCATCCGATTTGTTCCACCGCTGATCGTAGAAGAAAAGCATATTGATGAGATGATCGAAAAACTGAAACGTGCACTTGCATAAGAAATCTTATACATAAAAAAGCCGGCATTTGCTTATACCATTTCTATAGGGAGGTATAAGCTTATGGCCGGTTTTTTGATTGCACTGCTATCAGGTGCGCTGATGAGTGTACAGGGAGTGTTCAACACGCAGGTGACAAAGACGACAGGAGTATGGGTAAGCAATGGGTGGGTACAACTTTCAGCATTTCTTTTGTGTCTGTTTGTCTGGCTGGCAACAGGAAGAGACTCTGTTACAGCACTTATGGAAGTCCAGCCGCGTTATATGTTGCTGGGAGGTGTGATCGGAGCAGGAATCACATGGACTGTGATTAAAAGTGTGGATGCTCTAGGACCTGCAAGGTCAGCACTTTTCATTGTTGTTTCCCAGTTGGCGGTTGCTTATCTGATCTCATTATCCGGAATGTTCGGAATGGAAAAAGAACCATTTTCATGGAGAAAACTGATTGGATTGCTGATCGCAGCCGGTGGAATTGTTCTTTTCCAATGGGAATAGACAGTTTTGCGGGTATTGTAATAAGTCTGTAACAAAGCGTTAAATTATCTATTGTATTTTTGAGAAAAATTCGTTACAATATTTATGTCCGGTTTTAAGGGGAAGTCTGACTGTCTGAGAACAGTGAGGTAATAAGATGAAGAACGGATGGAAGAAATTATGCAGATGCCGTAAAGGGCAGATGGCAAAAGGGATTGTATTGACGTTAGCTTTGAGTTTTTTGACCATGGGATTGTGTGGTTGTGCAGAGAAGCATGACGCAGCGGAAGAACTTGAAGAGTTCACACTGGAGGGAGAATCTGATGTAGAGAAGAATTCCTCAAATTCCAAAACAGAGTCAGAAAAAGGATCTCAGGGTGGCACAGATGCAGAAGAAGGACTGCCGGAGACGTTATATGTTCATGTATGTGGAGCTGTGAATGCTCCGGGGGTGTACGAACTGAGGACAGATGCACGGATTTACGAAGCATTGGAAGCGGCCGGTGGAATGACAGAAGATGCTGCTGCAGATTGGATCAATCAGGCAGAAGCTTTGAGTGATGGAGAGCGAATCTATGTGCCAACGCAGGAAGAAGCAGAGGAGTCAGCACAATCTGTTTCCGGTCAGTGGGCAGATCCGAATGGAAATGCAGGTGGATCAGTCAGTGATAAAATTAATATAAATACAGCCACAAAAGAAGAATTAATGACCTTGAGTGGAATCGGAGCATCAAAGGCAGAGAGTATTCTGAAGTACAGGCAGGAGCATGGAAACTTTCAGAGTATAGAGGATCTCAAGAAGATCGAGGGAATCAAGGATGGCGTATTTAATAAGATAAAAGACGATATTACGGTATAGGAGCAGGCAGAAGAACGGCCAGAAAGAGGAGTATGAGCAAGAAGATATTAGTTGTTGATGATGAAAAATTAATCGTAAAGGGGATCCGGTTCAGTCTGGAACAGGAAGGAATGGAAGTGGATTGCGCTTATGATGGAGAAGAAGCATTAGAATATGCGAGAAGATGTGAGTATGATCTTGTACTTCTTGATGTCATGCTTCCGAAACTGGATGGTTTCCAGGTATGTCAGCAGATTCGTGAATTTTCAGATATGCCGATTGTTATGTTGACTGCCAAGAGTGAGGATATGGATAAGATCCTTGGTCTGGAATATGGTGCGGATGATTATATCACAAAGCCGTTCAATATTCTTGAAGTGAAGGCAAGAATCAAGGCAATCATGCGCAGAACAGCGAAACGCAAGGAAGAGCCGGCCGGCAGTCCGGTGCTTGTGAAAGGGAATATGAAGATTGATTGCGAAGGACGCCGTGTTTTCATCGGGGAACGTGAGATCAATCTTACAGCGAAGGAATTTGATGTGCTTGAGCTTCTGGCGATGAATCCGAATAAGGTTTACAGCAGAGAGAATCTGCTGAATCTGATCTGGGGATATGATTATCCGGGTGATGCAAGAACTGTAGATGTACATATCCGTCGTTTACGAGAGAAGATAGAACAGAATCCAAGTGAACCAAAATACGTACATACGAAGTGGGGAGTGGGTTATTATTTCCAGGGGTAAGAATACATTTTCATTTAAGAAAAAGATCTTTAACAATCTTAGATTCCGAATTTTTATTATAGTGCTTCTTGCCGGGCTTGTGCCCAGCGTAGTAGCACTATTTGGAATCGTAAAAGTCTATGAGTCACGTGCTGTGTCACTTCGAACAGCAGAAATTCAGAATCAATGTACAATTTTAACGAATCAGATCAGTGCGAGCCACTATTTTGAGGACACTTCACAAGAGGTGGTCAATGACAGTCTGAATCAGCTGACTAACATTTATAACGGAAGAGTTATGGTAATTGATGATCAGCTGAGGGTAGTCAAGGATACTTACAGTCTGGATGAGGGAAAGCTGGATGTATCTGAAAGTGTAGTGCGCTGTATGAAGGGGACGAGCACGAATAATTATGATAAGAAGAATCATTATATCGAGGTGACTGCACCGATTGCAATACCCGGAGAGGATCAGATTCGCGGTGTAATGCTGGCAAGTGTTTCAACTGATAGTATTGAGGATTCTCTGGATGTATTATATACACAGGGGAGCGTGATTATTGGTCTTGTGATGATTTTTCTGACGATTGTTGCAGTGTTTGCAGCAGATTGTGTAGTACGTCCGCTGCATCAGATTGCAGCTACGATCGAGAATGTAAGTGCAGGGTATAGCGACGATGTTTTGCATGTGGATACATTTACAGAAACGAAAAGTATCAGCGAAGCAATTAATAAGATGATGGGAAGGCTGAAGCTTTTGGATGATTCCAGGGAAGAATTTGTATCCAATGTATCTCACGAACTGAAGACCCCGATGACATCGATGAAAGTACTGGCCGATTCACTTCTGGAGCAGGAGAACCTTCCGGTTGAGATGTATCAGGAATTCATGGGTGATATTGCAAAAGAGATTGACCGTGAGAATAAGATCATTACAGATCTTTTGTCACTTGTGAAGATGGACAAGAAGGGTCAGACGCTGAATATTGAATCCGTTAATATTAATGAACTTCTGGAACAGATTTTGAAGAGATTAAAACCAATTGCAGAGAAAAAGAATGTGGAGATCGTAATGGAGAGCTTTCGTCCGGTTACGGCGGAGATTGATGAGACAAAGCTGTCACTTGCGATTTCCAATCTGGTAGAAAATGCAGTAAAGTATAATCATGATAATGGATGGGTTCATGTATCATTGAATGCAGACCACAAATTTTTCTATGTAAAAGTAGAAGATTCAGGAATTGGAATTCCGAAAGAGGATCAGGCGCATGTTTTTGAACGTTTCTTCCGTGTGGATAAATCTCATTCCAGAGAGATCGGAGGAACAGGACTTGGACTTGCAATTGCGCGAAATGCTGTGATTGCACATAGAGGTGCGATTAAAGTATATAGTGAAGAAGGCGAAGGAACAACATTTACTGTGAGAATTCCACTGATCTATACAGCTTCTTAGGAGAAAAGTTATGAAAAAAAGAAAAGGAATCGCAGTGTTGCTTATTCTGATTCTTTCTCTCGCAGTAACTGCGTGTGGGGATCGTTATGGAGTAAAGGAAGGCGAATCTTACATTTACTGTATGAATACAGACAAGACAGGACTTGTAAAGGTTGCAGCTAAGATCAGCGGCAATTCTGCGATAAAAAAGGCGGAATCTGTAATCGATGAGATGAAGAAACCAACGAATGAAATTGAATATACCCAGGCAATTCCGGAACAGGTGAAATTGCTCGACTGTGCTTTAAAGGGCAGTATCCTTGAGATTAATTTCAGCGAAGAATATTATGAAGTGAAATCCTTAGATGAGAAACTGATGCGGGCAGCAATTGTGCAGTCACTGCTTCAGATTGATGGAATTGATGCAGTATCTGTCCGTGTGGAAGGGGAACCGCTCAAAGATAATGAGGGAAATGATGTTGGCTTAATGAATGAGGATGATATTGTTGATGCAACAGGATCCTCGTTAAGTTCTTATCAAACGGATACACTGACATTGTATTTTGCAGATCAGAATGGATCCAAACTGGTCAAGCAAGAGGTTGATGTTCATTACAGCAGTAATGTCTTGAAAGAAAAGCTGATTGTAGAAAAGCTGATGCAAGGTCCATCTGAGGAGGGGGCATATCCAACGATCAATCCGGCGGCTAATCTGTTGAGTGTAACGACAAAGGATGGAATCTGTTATGTGAATTTTGACAGCACATTTCTGATCAGTGCGTATGATGTACTGCCTGAGATCACGATTTATTCTATTGTAGATTCTCTTGTAGAGGGAGCAGGAGTAAGGCAGGTACAGATTACGATCAATGGTGAATCGAATGCAAAATACATGGAGAAGGTGGACTTGTCACAGCCATTGAATGAAGAGCAGGACTGGATAGCAGCAGATAACAAAGAATGAGAAAACGCCCGCTTTGTATGGTATGTCTTATACTGCTTGCCATACAGCTTGTAAGAGTGAGTTTTTTACAGAATACAAAAGATCAGAAACCGTCCCTTGCAGAAACATTGATTTCAGATGAGAAAGATGTGATTTGCGAGGGCACGGTTTATAAAATTGAAAATAAATCACAATCAACTGCAATTTATCTGAAAGATGCGGTTGTTTCTTGTACAGATCAAAAGAGTAAGAATCAGATAATCAAAGAAAAGAAAATCCTTGTAATAATAAAAAATAATAAATCCGGTAAAAAAATCAGAATGAAAATAGGACAGAAGCTGAATGTGTGGGGGACAAAACAGTCGTTTCATCCGCCAAGGAATCCGGGTAATTTTAACCAAAAAAGTTATTATCAAAAACAGGGAATCCATGTTGGGGTTTTAACAAAGGCAGAACAGG
>ERZ836829.1636-NODE-1636-length-11871-cov-3.741283_pt1 | contig 11871 bp, 9 predicted proteins | sample MGYA00519574_ERZ836829 | MGnify/ENA primary metagenome ERZ836829 (study PRJEB31850, sample SAMEA3708808) | human gut metagenome | biome: human gut; feature: human-associated habitat; material: faeces | place: China | collected 2014 ... | reverse complement strand
GTTAAGATGAATTTACACCTAAACTTGTAATTTATAACTTGAAACTGAAAGAGAACTTGTAACTTGCAACTTGAAACTGAAAAAAAGGGGGGTTAATTTGAATAAAAATATTGAAATTTTTGATTCAACTTTAAGGGATGGTGCTCAGGGGCAAGGAATATCATTTTCATTAGAGGATAAAACAAAGATAGTGAAGATATTAGATGAGATGGGCATTGATTATATAGAAGCTGGCAATCCAGGATCTAATCCTAAGGATATGGAGTTCTTTAAGGTTATAAAAGATATAAAACTTAAAAATTCTCAAATAGTTGCTTTTGGTTCAACAAGAAAACCAAATTCAAATGTTAATGAAGATATAAATATAAAAAGCCTATTATCAGCAGAAACTGATGTTGTATCTATATTTGGAAAGTCATGGGGATTTCAAGTTACAGATATATTAAAAACAACATTAGATGAAAATTTAGAGATGATAAGAGATACAATAGAATATTTAGTTGAAAAAAATAAAAAAGTAATTTTTGATGCAGAGCATTTTTTTGATGGATATAAGGAAAATAAAGAGTATTCTATAATGACTTTAAAAGTTGCTATGGATGCTGGAGCAAGTAGGTTGGTTTTATGTGATACAAATGGTGGGACTTTGCCAAATGAAATATTTGAAATAACAAGTGAAGTAGTTAATAGGTTTGGAAATATTATAGGAATACATTGTCATAATGATATAGGAATGGCTGTTGCAAATTCAATTATGGCAGTAGAGGCAGGTGCAATACATATTCAAGGTACGTTTATTGGTGTTGGTGAAAGGTGTGGAAATACAAATTTAAGTACACTAATTCCAACTATAGCTTTGAAAATGGGATGTAAATTAAGGGTAAATGAACATTTGCAAGATTTAACTTCAAAGGCAAGGCATATTGCAGAAATATCTAATATTCAGTTGGAAGATTCAACTCCTTATATTGGTAAATCAGCATTTGCACATAAGGGAGGTATGCATATAGATGCAATTTGTAAAATACCAGAGTCTTATGAGCATATAAAACCAGAGATGGTTGGAAATAAAAGAAGATTTTTATTATCAGAAGTAAGTGGAAAAAGTACAGTTTTACAAGAAATACACAAGATTTTTCCTAATGTTAAAAAGGATGGAGATGAAGTAAAAAGGGTAACTAAAAGGTTAAAAGAATTAGAGTATGAAGGTTATCAATTTGAGGGAGCAGAAGGAACTGTAGAGCTTTTAATAAGAAAAACAATTGGAAAGTACAAGCCGTTTTTTAAATTAAATCATTTTAAGACTATAGGTGAAAATCCATGGAATAATGATGATTTTACTTCAACAGCTTTAATAAATATAACAGTTGATGGAAAAAGAGAAATGACGGCAGCAGAAGGAGATGGCCCAGTAAATGCATTGGATAAAGCATTAAGAAAAGCGTTAGAAGTTTTTTATCCAGAACTTAAAAGTGTAAAGCTTGTTGATTATAAAGTTAGGGTTTTAGATTCTGAAAGTACAACAGGGGCAAAGGTTAGAGTTTTGATTGAAAGTACTGATGGAAATGAAAGTTGGAGTACCGTTGGAGTGTCTAAAGATGTGATTCAGGCAAGTTGGATTGCTTTAGTAGATTCAATGGAATATAAACTTATAAAGGATATTGAAAGAAAAGCAAAAGCGTATTTTTAAAGGGGGAAATTTTTATGGCAATGACAATGACTCAAAAAATATTAGCTGCTCATGCTGGTTTAGAAAGTGTGAAGGCAGGACAATTAATTGAAGCAAATTTAGATTTAGTATTGGGGAATGATATTACTTCACCAGTTGCAGTGAAAGAATTTGAAAAGTTTGGAGTTAAAGATGTATTTGATAAGGAAAAGATAGCAATAGTACCAGATCATTTTACTCCAAATAAGGATATAAAGGCAGCAGAGCAATGCAAATTTATTAGGGAGTTCTCAAGAGAAAAAGAAATAGTTAACTTTTTTGAAATTGGAGAAATGGGAATTGAGCATTGTTTATTACCAGAAAAGGGATTAGTGGTTGCTGGGGATGTTGTTATAGGAGCTGATTCTCATACTTGCACATATGGGGCATTAGGAGCTTTTTCAACAGGAATAGGTTCTACAGATATGGCTGCTGGAATGGCAACAGGTAAATGTTGGTTTAAGGTTCCTTCAGCATTAAAGTTTGTATTAAAAGGAAAACCAGCAAAATGGGTAAGTGGTAAGGATATAATCCTTCATATCATAGGAATGATTGGTGTTGATGGAGCATTATATAAATCTATGGAATTTGTAGGAGATGGATTAAATTATTTATCAATGGATGATAGATTTACAATGGCAAATATGGCTATTGAAGCAGGTGGAAAAAATGGAATTTTCCCAGTTGATGAAAAAACTATTGAGTATTTAAAGGAACATGGTAAGAAGGAATGGAAAGTATATGAAGCTGATGAAGATGCAGAATATGATGAAGTTTATGAAATAGACTTATCTTCTTTAAGACCAACAGTATCATTTCCACACTTACCTGATAATACAAGAACAATTGATGAAGTTGGAGATGTAGAAATTGATCAAGCTGTTATAGGTTCTTGCACAAATGGAAGAATTTCAGACTTAAGAGTGGCAAGAGATATTCTTAAGGGAAAAAAGGTAAATAAAAAAGTTAGATGTTTAGTATTTCCAGGAACTCAAAGGATTTATTTACAAGCATTAGAAGAAGGAATAATAAAAGATTTAATAGAAGCAGGTGCAGTTGTTTCAACTCCAACTTGTGGGCCATGTTTGGGTGGACATATGGGGATATTAGCTAAAGGTGAAAGAGCAATTTCAACAACAAATAGAAATTTTGTTGGAAGAATGGGGCATGTTGAGTCAGAAGTTTATTTATCTAGTCCAGCGGTTGCAGCAGCTTCAGCAATAACAGGAAAAATAACTAATCCAGAAACACTTTAAGGGGGTAAATATGGAAGTAACAGGAAAGGTTTTTAAATATGGGGATAATGTAGATACAGATGTAATAATACCAGCAAGATATCTAAATACATCAGATCCAAAGGAATTAGCAAGTCATTGTATGGAAGATATAGATTTAAATTTTTCTAAGAAGGTTAAGAAGGGCGATATAATTGTTGCAAATAAAAACTTTGGATGTGGTTCATCTAGAGAGCATGCACCAATAGCAATAAAAGAAAGTGGAATTAGTTGTGTTATAGCATCCACATTTGCAAGAATTTTTTACAGAAATGCAATTAATATTGGATTGCCAATTTTAGAATGTGATGAAGCAGTTAAGAATATTGATGCTAATGATGAATTAGAAGTTAATTTCGATACAGGATTAATTAAAAATTTAACTAAAAATGAGCAGTATCAAGGAGAAGCCTTTCCAGAATTTATGCAAAATATAATAAATAATAATGGGCTTATAGGATACATTAGGAACAATGGGTAGCTAGGAGATTAGTAAGTGACAAGTGACAAGTGGCAAGTGGCAAGCTTCAACAGTTGCAAGTGACAAGTGGCAAGTGACAAGCTTCAACAGTTGCAAGTGACAAGTGGCAAGTGGCAAGTGACAAGTGGCAAGTGGCAAGTGGCAAGTGATAAGTGGCAAGTGACAAGTGGCAAGTTGAGGAGGAAACTCCTTGGGGAGTTTCTGAAAAATATATTTATTAAATTCAGACAAAGCTGAATTTACACCTAAACTTGTAATTTGTAACTTAAGCTGAATTTACACCTAAACTTGTAATTTATAACTTGAAACTGAAAGAGAACTTGTCACTTGTAACTTGAAACTCAAAAAACGGGGGGTTATAAATATGAATTATAATATAGCAGTTATACCAGGGGATGGAATAGGTCCAGAGGTTATAGACGAATCAATAAAGGTTTTAAATAAGATTGGGGAAAAGTATAATCATACATTTGAATTTGAATTTTTACAAGCTGGGGGTTGTGCAATAGATTCTATGGGAACGCCACTTCCAGAAAAAACTTTAGAAAGATGTAAAGAAAGTGATGCTGTTCTTTTAGGAGCAGTTGGAGGTACTAAGTGGGATAATCCTAATGCAAAGATAAGACCAGAACAAGCATTATTAGGATTAAGAGGTGGATTAAATTTATATTGTAATTTAAGACCAGCACTTTTATATAAACCATTAAAGGAGGCATCTCCATTAAAAGACAGCATAATTGGTGATGGAATAGATATTTGTGTTGTAAGAGAACTTACTGGAGGAATTTACTTTGGTGAAAGAGGTAGGGAAGTAGTTGATAGAGTTATTTCTGCTTATGATACAGAAAGATATAACATAAATGAAATTAAAAGAATAGTTAAAATTGGTTTTGAAACAGCAATGAAGAGAAATAAAAAATTAACTAGTGTTGATAAGGCTAATATATTGGAAAGTTCAAGATTATGGAGAAGTGTTGTTGAGGAAATGTCTAAAGAATATCCTGAAGTTGAAGTAAATCATTTATATATTGACAATGCATCAATGCAATTAGTAAGAGACCCTAAACAATTTGATGTAATTGTTACTTCAAATATGTTTGGTGATATTTTGTCTGATGAAGCTTCAATGATTACTGGTTCAATAGGAATGCTTCCTTCAGCATCATTAGGAGAAGGTACATTAGGCATGTATGAGCCAATTCATGGTTCAGCTCCTGATATTGCAGGAAAAGGAATAGCCAATCCATTAGCAACAATTCTTTCAACTGCAATGATGTTAAGATATAGCTTTAATTTAGAACAAGAAGCAAGGGATATTGAAGATGCAGTAATTAAAGTATTAGAAGAAGGGTATAGAACTGGAGATATAAAAAGTAAAGGAACTACACTTGTTGGAACAAAAGAAATGGGACAACTTGTTGTAGAAAAAATTTAGTAAATTACAAGTTTTAAGTGACAAGTTTAGCAAGTTATGATTGATAAATTGTGAGTTAAAAGTAAAAAGTTTTAAATCTCAAGTTTTATAAGTAAATTTGGTTAATTTAAAATTATGTATTTTATAAAGTTTTTTAACTTATTACTTGTTACTTGTCACTAATTGTAGGGGTGATATAAATGAGAAGTGATGTAGTTAAGAAGGGAGTTGCAAAGGCTCCTCATAGATCTTTGTTTAAGGCATCAGGGTTAACTGATGAAGAAATAAATAAGCCTTTAATAGGAATTGTAACATCTCAAAATGATATAATTCCTGGACATATTAACTTAGATAAGATTGTTGAAGCTGTTAAAAAGGGAGTATTAATGGCAGGAGGAACTCCGTTAGTATTTCCAACTATAGGTGTATGTGATGGAATTGCAATGGGACATGAAGGAATGAAATATTCACTTGTAACAAGGGAACTAATTGCTGATTCTGTTGAATGTATGGCAAATGCTCATGCTTTTGATGCTTTAGTATTTATACCAAACTGTGACAAGATAGTTCCAGGTATGGTTATGGCGGCATTAAGAGTAAATGTTCCATCAGTAATTGTTAGTGGTGGACCTATGTTAGCAGGGAAATTTAAAGGTAAGGAAGTATCTTTATCAACAATGTTTGAAGCAGTTGGATCAGTTGAAAGTGGCTTAATGCTTGAATCTGATTTAGCAGAATTAGAAGAAAAGGCATGTCCTACATGTGGTTCATGTTCAGGGATGTTTACAGCAAATTCTATGAATTGCTTATGTGAAGTTTTAGGTTTAGCATTACCTGGTAATGGGACAATTCCTGCTGTTTATTCTGAAAGAATAAGACTTGCTAAATATGCAGGTATGGCTGTAATGAATTTATTAGAAAAAGATATTAAGCCAAGAGATATAGTAACAAAGGATTCTATTAAAAATGCATTAACAGTAGATATGGCACTTGGATGTTCAACAAATAGTGTTCTTCATTTAACTGCTATTGCAAATGAGGCTAAAATTCCAATGAATCTTGATATTATAAATGAAATATCAGCTAAGGTACCAAATCTTTGTAAATTAGCACCAGCATCTGATACACATATTGAAGATTTATATGCAGCTGGTGGAATTAAAGCTGTAATGAGTGAATTAAATAAAAAGAATTTATTAAATTTAAATTGTATTACTGCAACTGGTAAAACTGTTGAGGAAAATATTAAAGATGCTAAGGTTTTAGATTATTCAGTAATAAAACATATAGAAGAACCATATAGCCAAACTGGTGGTATAGCAATATTAAAAGGAAATTTAGCTCCAGATGGCGCAGTTGTTAAAAGATCAGCAGTTTTAAAGGAAATGCTTACACATAAAGGACCAGCTAAGGTTTTTGATTCTGAGGAAGAAGCTATAGAAGCTATTTTAGGAAAGAAAATTGTAAAAGGTGATGTTGTAGTTATTAGATATGAGGGTCCAAAGGGGGGGCCAGGAATGAGAGAAATGTTATCACCAACTTCTGCAATTTGTGGAATGGGACTTGATTCATGCGTTGCACTTATTACTGATGGAAGATTTAGTGGGGCAACTAAAGGAGCAGCAATAGGACATGTTTCTCCAGAAGCAGCTGATGGTGGAAATATTGCTTTAGTACAAGATGGAGATATTATTTCTATTGATATTTCAAATGGAAATTTAGATTTACTTGTAACAGATGAGGAATTAGCTAAGCGTAAAGAAAATTTAAAGCCATTTGAACCAAAGGTTAAAGAAGGCTATTTATCAAGATATGCTAGGTTAGTAAGCTCTGCAAGTAGTGGAGCAGTGTTTAGATAGTGGATAGTTAAGTGACAAGTGACAAGTTTCAAGTGACAAGTTAAGGAGGAAACTCCTTGGGGAGTTTCTGAAAAATATATTTATTAAATTCAGCCTAAGCTGAATTTATACCTAAACTTGCCAATTGTCACTGAATAAGCTTGTCACTGAATAAGCTTGTCACTAAAAAATGGGGGTGTTTTAAATGTTACTGACAGGTGCTGAAATTCTTGTTAAGTCTTTATTAAATCAGGGTGTTGATACTGTTTTTGGATATCCTGGGGGGGCTGTTTTAAATATATATGATTATTTATATAAATATAAAGAGCAAATAAAGCATTATTTAACTTGCCATGAGCAGGGAGCAGCACATGCAGCAGATGGATATGCAAGATCTTCAGGTAAGGTTGGAGTATGTATTGCAACATCTGGACCAGGTGCAACAAACCTTGTAACTGGTATTGCAACGGCATATATGGATTCAGTTCCTTTAGTTGCAATAACAGGAAATGTTCAAAAGAGTTTGCTTGGAAGGGACAGTTTCCAAGAGGTTGATATTACAGGAATAACAATGCCAATTACAAAACACAATTTTATTGTTAAGGATATTAATAATTTAGAAGAAACTATTAGAAAGGCATTTTATATTGCAAAGGAAGGAAGGCCAGGACCGGTATTAATAGATATTCCAAAGGATATAACATCTGATAAGACGGAATATAAGGGATTAAGTCCATTACCAGTTGAGCCAAAAAGTAAGCATATTACTGTTACTTCATTAAATGAGGCAGCTAAGTATATTAATGATTCAGAAAAACCTCTTATTTATGCGGGGGGAGGAGTTATAAACTCAGATGCTACTGAAGAATTAATTAATTTTGCAGAAAAGATAAATGCACCAGTTGCAACAACATTAATGTGTAGAGGTGCAATTCCTTCAGAACATAGATTAAATACAGGAATGATAGGAATGCATGGAAGTAATGCATCAAATATTTTAGCAACTAAATGTGATTTAATAATTGCTCTTGGGGCAAGATTTAGTGATAGGGTAATTAGTGATAAGGAATTTATAAATAATGCTAAAATTATTCAAATAGATGTTGATCCAGCAGAAATTAATAAGAATGTAAGGGTTGATTCATTTATTATTGGAGATATTAAAGTTGCATTACAAAAATTAATGCCATTAATAAATGAAAAAAGAAATGAAAATTGGTTAAAAACTGTGGAAGAATTAAAGCTTTTATCTATTACTAAAAATAATAGTGATGATGCTGAACAATTAACACCTAGATTTTTATTTGAAAAGCTTAGTTCTTTAGATGATGGCAGTTTTGTCATGACAACAGAAGTTGGACAGCATCAAATGTGGACAGCACAATATTTTAATTTTAAAACTCCAAGAACATTAATTTCATCAGGTGGTCTTGGAACTATGGGATTTGGATTAGGAGCAGCAATTGGAGTAAAAGTTGCTAGTCCAAATAAAACTGTATTTAATATTGCTGGTGATGGAAGCTTTGGAATGAACTGCAATGAATTTGCAACAGCTGTTAAGTATAATATTCCAATTAAAATTATTGTTATGAATAATAATGCATTGGGTATGGTTAGACAGTGGCAAAGTTTATTTTATGAAGCAAGATATTCTCAAACTACATTAGATAGGGCAACTGATTTTGTTAAGCTTGCAGAAGCTTTTGGAGGAGTTGGATTTAGAGTAGAAAAAAGAGAGGAACTTGATGGTGTATTAAAGGAAGCTTTATCTGTAAATAGGCCAGTAATAATAGATTATAGAATTGATAGTGATAAGAAGGTATTTCCAATGGTTGCTCCAGGGGCACCAATTCATCAAATTATTAATGAAGAAGATTTAGAAGGAAAATAAAAAAACAGCAATTAAATAGTTAATTTAAATTTCTATCAAAATATGAATGGTAGTAAATTTTTATAGATAAAAAATAAATAAGTCGGGGGTATTAAATATGGCAAAAATGTTTTATGAAAAGGACACAAATTTAGGGTTATTAAAAGGGAAAAAGGTTGCAGTTATTGGTTATGGTAGCCAAGGACATGCACATGCATTAAATCTTCATGAAAGTGGAGTTGATGTAGTTGTTGGATTATATGAAGGAAGTAAGTCTTGGGATAAGGTTAAGGAAGCTGGATTAGAAGTTGCTACAGTTGAAAATGCAGTTAAGTCTGCAGATGTAGTTATGGTTTTAGTACCAGATGAAAAGCAAGCTAAATTATATAAGGAAGAAATAGCTCCATATTTAGAAGAGGGAAATGCTTTAGCATTTGCTCATGGGTTTAACATTCATTATGGACAAATTGTTCCACCAGCTAATGTTGATGTATTTATGGTTGCACCAAAGGGACCAGGACACATGGTAAGAAGAACTTATACAGAAGGTTCAGGAGTTCCTTGCTTAATAGCGGTTCAACAAGATTATACTGGAAATGCTAAAGAAGTTGCATTAGCTTATTCTAATGGTATTGGTGGAGCTAGAGCAGGTGTATTAGAAACTACTTTTAAGGATGAAACTGAAACAGATTTATTTGGTGAACAAGCTGTTCTTTGTGGTGGAGTTACTGCACTTATAAAGGCTGGCTTTGAAACTTTAGTAGAAGCAGGGTATGCTCCTGAAAATGCTTATTTTGAATGTTTACATGAAATGAAACTTATTGTTGATTTAATGTATCAAGGTGGTATGGCTGCAATGAGATATTCTATTTCAGATACTGCTGAATATGGTGATTATGTAACTGGTAGCAGAATAGTTACTGATGAAACAAAGAAGGAAATGAAGAAAGTATTAACTGAAATTCAAGATGGTACATTTGCTAAAGACTTCTTATTAGATATGTCTGAAGCTGGTGGACAAGCTCATTTCAAAGCAATGAGAAAATTAGCAAGCGAACATATTTCTGAAAAAACTGGGGAAGATGTAAGAAAATTATACGCTTGGTCTGATGAAGATAAATTAATCAATAACTAATTTATTATAACAACACACTTTTGTGTGTTGTAATTAAGGAGTAATTTCTTACTCCCTAATTACAACCTACAAAGGTAAAGATAAGGGGGAATATAAAAGTGGCAATGACAATGACACAAAAAATATTAGCAAAACATGCAGGATTAGACGCAGTTGTGGCGGGGCAGCTAATCGAAGCAAAACTTGATGTTGTAATGGCTAACGACATCACAGGACCGATGGCATTACCAATTTTTCATCAAATGGCTGACAAAGTCTTTGATAAAGATAAGGTGATTTTAGTTCCTGATCATTTTACACCAAATAAAGATATTAAGTCGGCTGAAAACTCTAAAGCAATTTTAGATTTTTCAAATGATCAATGTTTAACTCATCATATGGAACAAGGTAAATGTGGGGTTGAACATGCAATTTTACCAGAAAAAGGAATTGTTGTCGCTGGTGAATGTATCATTGGGGCTGATTCACATACATGTACTTATGGCGCTTTAGGAGCTTTTTCAACTGGTGTTGGAACTACTGATATTGCAACAGGAATGGCAACTGGTGAATTATGGTTTAAAGTGCCTAGTGCAATCAAATTTGTCTTAACCGGAAAGCCTAGTCAATTTGTTAGTGGTAAAGATATTATTTTGGATATTATTACTCGTATTGGAGTTGATGGGGCCCGTTATAAAAGTATGGAATTTGTTGGTGAAGGAATTCAACACTTAACAATGGATGATCGTTTTACGATTTGTAATATGGCAATTGAAGCTGGGGCTAAAAACGGGATTTTTCCTGTTGATGAGCAAACGATTGCTTATATGGAAAAACACTCAGTGAAAGAATATACTGTCTATGAAGCTGATGAGGATGCTGAATATGATGAAGTGATTGAAATAGATTTAGGTAAAGTTAGACCAACAGTAGCTTTCCCACATTTACCAGGGAATGGGCATACGATTGATGAAATTGAAGCAATGGATAAGATTATGATCGATCAAGTCGTAATTGGTTCATGTACGAATGGGCGTTTGTCTGATTTACGTAAAGCGGCAGCAATCCTTAAGGGAAAACAAGTAGCTAAAAATGTTCGTGTAATGGTTGTTCCAGCGACTCAGAAAATCTTTGTTCAATGTATTCATGAAGGTTTAGCAGAAATTTTTGTTGAAGCTGGATGTGCATTTAATACCCCAAGCTGTGGACCTTGTATGGGTGGACATATGGGAGTTATGGCTAAAGGTGAAAAGTGTGTTTCTACAACTAACCGCAATTTTGTTGGTCGAATGGGCGACACAGAAGCGTTAATTTACTTAGCTTCTCCAGAAGTAGCAGCCGCAAGTGCAATTGCGGGATATATTGCAAATCCTGAAAAAGTAGGTGAAGAATAATGAAAATATATAAATATGGTGATAATGTTGATACGGATGTAATTATTCCAGCACGTTATTTAAATTCATTTGATGCTAAAGAATTAGCTAGTCATGCGATGGTGGATATTGATCCTGATTTTGCTAAAACGGTTGAATCGGGTGATATTATTGTTGCTGGAAAAAATTTTGGTTGCGGTTCTTCAAGAGAACATGCTCCGCTATGTTTAAAAACAGCAGGAACTAAATGCGTCATTGCAGAAAGTTTTGCTCGTATTTTCTATCGTAATTCAATTAATATTGGATTTCCAATCATGGAATGTCCAGAAGCAGTAGCAGGAATTAATCAAGGTGATGAAGTTACAGTAGATTTTACCACTGGTTTAATTACTAATATTACAAAAGGTGAAACTTATCAAAGTCAACCTTTCCCAGAGTTCTTACAAAAGATGATTGAATTAGATGGTTTAGTCAACTATGTTAATAGTAAAAAGGGGTAAGGATAATGGAAAAAAATATTGCTGTAATAAAAGGTGATGGAATCGGACCAGAAATTGTAACTGAAGCGATGAAAGTTTTAGATGCTATCGCTGATAAATATAATCATAAATTTAATTATACAGAAATCTTAATGGGTGGTTGTTCAATTGATGCTTATGGTGTACCATTAAGTGATGAAGCTTTAAAAATTGCTAAAAAAAGTGATAGTGTTTTATTAGGGGCTATTGGTGGAAATACGACAACTTCACCATGGTATAAATTAGAACCGAATCTTCGTCCTGAAGCAGGATTGTTAAAA
>ERZ836829.1634-NODE-1634-length-11885-cov-4.070921_pt1 | contig 11885 bp, 7 predicted proteins | sample MGYA00519574_ERZ836829 | MGnify/ENA primary metagenome ERZ836829 (study PRJEB31850, sample SAMEA3708808) | human gut metagenome | biome: human gut; feature: human-associated habitat; material: faeces | place: China | collected 2014 ... | reverse complement strand
TACCCAGTTGCTTTAGATGCCAATGCAGAGGAACGAGATACGCGAGGGTTTACTTCGATAACAATATATTCGTTGCTATTTGGATTCAAAGCGTATTGTACGTTACAACCGCCTTCGATTTTTAAATAACGGATAATCTCTACAGATGCGGTACGCAGCATTTGGTATTGAATATCGTTCAAGGTTTGGCTTGGTGCCACAACGATAGAATCCCCAGTATGCACACCAACAGGGTCAATATTTTCCATATTACATACGATGATGCAGTTATCTGCACTATCGCGCATTACTTCGTATTCAATCTCTTTCCAGCCTGCAACGGAACGTTCTGCTAGAATTTGGTGAATTGGTGAAAGTTTCAAACCACGACGTGTGATTTCATACATTTCATCTTCATTATGGGCAATACCTCCACCAGTACCGCCTAATGTGTATGCAGGACGGATGATAATAGGATACCCAATACGATTAGCAAAGGCTACTGCTTCTTCAAGATCGTTAAAGATATCGGATTCAGGGACCGGTTGGTTGATTTCCTTCATCGCTTCTTTGAAGAGTTCACGGTCTTCGGCTTGTTTAATGGCTTCAAGAGTTGTACCAAGCAATTGAACGCCGTATTCCTCTAATACGCCTGCTTCGGACAATTGAACAGCCATATTAAGACCTACTTGACCACCTAATGTAGCCAACAAGCCCCAAGGGCGTTCTTTTTTTATAACTTCTGTTACGAATTCAAGACTAATCGGTTCTACATATACGCGGTCTGCAATATCTGTATCAGTCATAATAGTAGCAGGGTTGGAGTTAACTAATACTACTTTATAACCCTCTTCTCGAAGGGAACGGCATGCTTGTGTACCAGCATAATCAAACTCTGCAGCTTGACCGATAATAATTGGACCAGAACCAATTACAAGTACTTTTTTTGCTTCTGAGGTCATATTATTTTCCCTTTCTCATTAAGTCTTCAAATTCGTCAAATAAATATAGGTTATCAGTAGGTCCTGGGGATGCTTCTGGATGGTATTGTACGGAGAAGATTGGCAATTCTTTATGACGCATACCTTCTACGGTACCATCATTTACGCTACGATGTGTAATTTCTACGAAATCTGGCAAAGAAGTATCATCTACCGCATAACCATGGTTTTGAGATGTAATATATACCCGACCAGTACGTAAATCTTGTACAGGATGGTTAGAACCACGGTGACCAAATTTCAATTTGAATGTGGTGCCACCATAAGCTTGTGCCAATACTTGATGCCCCATACAGATGCCAAAGATTGGTTTCTTACCAAACATTTTCTTTACTTCTTCTACTGCATAGCCAAGATCTTGAGGGTCTCCAGGGCCATTAGATAAAAAAATACCATCTGGATTTGCTGCCAACACATTTTCAGCCTTAGCATCTGCAGGAAATACAGTAAGACGACAGCCTGCAGCTTCTAGAGAGCGAAGGATATTTTCCTTTACACCATAATCCATTACCGCTACGTGGAATTCAGCATTTTTATCGCCACGCATACCTTGCCATTTTGTAGTTACACGCATAACTTGATCTGTTGGCAAGTCTTGTTTAAACAATTTTTGAATATCTTCCATAGGGTAATCAGAGCGTACGAGTACGCCCTTCATTACACCATGGTTACGAAGAACACGTGTAATCGCACGTGTATCTACATCATAAAGGCAAGGGATGCCGTGCAAACGAAGATACTCACTAAATAACCCCTCATTTTGCCAGTTAGATGGGAAGTCACACAGTTCACCTACAATAAAACCTTTACAATATGGTTTAGGACCTTGAGTGATAGAATTTAAAGTACCATAATTACCAATTAAAGGATAGGTTAATGTAATAATTTGATCCGCATAGGATGGGTCAGTCAAGATTTCTTGATACCCGGTCATACCTGTGTTAAATACAACTTCGCCTACCGTTGGGGCGCCACCTAATAAGGAACCTTCAAACACGGAACCATCTTCAAGAACTAACTTGCCTTTCATTATAAGACTACGCCCTCCTTCATAACAATTTTGCCATCAACTACTGTGAGTTTAGCTTTACCTGTAACAGTCATACCATCAAATGGGCTAACTTTACCTTTTGTATAAAATTTATTTCTATCTACTGTCCACTTTTCAGTTGTAGAAAATACAGTAATATCCGCTGGCTTACCAACTTCAAGAACACCTGCATCAAGGTGCATCAACTCAGCTGGTCGAGTACTCATATAGTACACAACTTGATCAATGCTAAGTTTATCAGGACCATATGCATTTGTAATAACCGCTGCCAAAGATGTTTCGAGGCCACTAAAACCATTTGGTGCACAGCAGAATTCATGGTCTTTTTCTTCGTATGCATGTGGTGCATGGTCTGTAATAATCGCATCGATTGTGCCATCTTTCAAGCCTTCTAATAATGCTTGGCGATGATCTTCTGAGCGAATTGGAGGAGCCATTTTAAATGCTGGATTATATTCGCGTAGGTATTCATCTGTGAAAGACAAATGTTGGCTTGTAACTTCACAGGTTACATTAAGACCTTTAGCCTTCGCATGGCGCACCATATCTACAGTATTTTTACTACTTACGTGAGCAATATGGATATGACCACCTGTCATTTCAGATAACAAGATATCACGAGCAACAGCCAAATCTTCAGCTACTGCAGGACGACCAATAACACCTAATTCATAAGAAACAATACCTTCATGCATATGGCCATTTTTAGTCAATGTAATATCTTCTGCATGGTCGATAACCATCTTATTAAACATGGACGAGTATTCTAAAGCACGACGCATAAATGCAGCATTTTCTACATAGTGACCATCATCGGAGAAAGCTACTACACCAGCTTCTGCCATATCCCCCATTTCAGCAAGTTCCTTACCTTCAAGACCTTTTGATACAGCACCAATAAATTCTACCTTAACAACACCAGTAAGTTCGGCTTGCTTTTGCAACCCTCTTACGAGCGCAGCATTATCTACCACAGGATTTGTATTAGCCATAGTTACAACACGTGTGAAACCACCTGCAGCAGCGGCTTGTGTACCGGAGTGGAAATCTTCTTTCGCTTCTTGACCTGGCTCACGCAAATGTGTGTGAATATCGATAAGGCCTGGTGCTACAATAAGACCTGTTGCATCATATATCTCAGCACCTTCAGCATTTAAGTTTTGACCGATGGCTGCAATTTTACCATCTTTTACGAGAATGTCTGCTACTTCGTTTTGTTTTTTCGCCGGATTTACTACCGTACCATTTTTAATAAGCAAGCTCACTACCGTCACCTCCGATAATAGTTAAGTACAATACAGCCATACGTATAGCTACGCCATTACGCACTTGTTCTTGAATTACTGATTGATCAGAATACGCAACATCTGGTGCGATTTCTAGGCCACGGTTCATCGGGCCTGGATGCATGACCATTACATCGTCTTTAGCTAATTTCAATACATCGCTATTGATACCAAAGATACGTGCATATTCTCTGTTTGTAGGATATAGTGCAGAGTGAATGCGTTCTAATTGAATGCGAAGTACGTTTACCACATCTGCATCAGCAACGGCTTCACGAATATCGTGGTGTACGGTAACACCTAATTTTTCAAGTTCTGGATATACCATTGTACGAGGACCAGCTAAATGTACATCAGCCCCCATTTTTGTAAGTCCATAAATATTGGAGCGTGCTACGCGACTATGCATTATATCGCCAAGGATAACCACCTTTAATCCTTCAATAGATTCCTTTTTCTCTAAGATAGAATACATGTCTAGTAATGCTTGTGTTGGATGCTCATGAGCGCCATCACCTGCGTTAATGATAATCGGATCTACGGCTTTCGTAGCGTATAAAGGTGCACCTTCTGCGCTGTGGCGCATTACGATAGCATCTGTACCCATGTAGGACATAGTTAATAATGTATCGCGGAAGCTTTCACCTTTACCCATGGAAGATCCACTAGGAGAAAGATTGATTACGTCAGCCCCTAAGTATTTACCGGCTAACTCAAAGGAACTACGGGTACGAGTACTTGGTTCCATAAAAAGGTTGATAATGGATTTCCCCTTTAAAAGTGGAACCTTCTTGTCATCAGAAAGAACGATTTTCTTCATTTTCTTTGCCACATCTAAAATCAATTTGATTTCTTCAGGTGACACATTTTGCAAACCCAATAAATCTTTGCCTTTTAGGCTAACTTGTCCCATGATTTCCTCCTAACTCACGTAACAAAAAAGACCTTTTGCCCAGGGCAAAAGGTCAAATAGTTTGCACAAAGAAGCCCCTATGGGCACTTCAACTATATTCCTTTCTCAGCCTCTCTGGACTAAATTAAAAGGTATTGTATTATGCAATGGTCTCTCGTACCATATATGCATTTCTTTATTTATTGTACTGAATCCACCTTTGAAAGTCAATGTAAAACACAAAATTCATATGGATTTTAAAAAGAGGACAAGCATATAAAATTGCTTGTCCTCTCTATATTTAAACAGCTATTAATCCACTTCTATATCTTAAACTTTAATCTAAAATTTTTTTTAGAAATTAAGGGTCTTAACCTAATGGATATAATCTTGGTGGGTTTTCTTCATCATTTTGCTGTTCATTTTGTGGAGTATATGGCATTTGATCTTGTTGCGGCTCATTCGCTACAGGATCTATCTGCACATATTGCTGATTTGGCGACAATTGAGGTTGACGTTGCTCACGACGACGTGTATTTTGAGATGCAGTCGGTTTAGGTTTTGTTAACTCATCAATGGATACAGCATTTGGAATAGTTACATTTGATGTATCCCCATGAATATCATCAAGTTCACTGAAGGAAGGAGTCCTCTTAGATGCTTGAGCAGCCTTACGTTCGGCTTCAAGTTGTTGACGTGCAAGTTCTGCACGACGACGAGCACTCTCTTGTTGATCTCGGACACGTTGAATAGCTTCAGCACGCTCTTTTGCTTTACGCTCGATTTCAGCTTGAGCCAACGCTTGTTGACGAGCAGCTTCAGCTTTACGCTCTGCTTCTAGTTGCGCTTTATATCGTTCCTCAGCAATACGTCGTGCCTCTGCGGCTTGACGTTCTGCTTCAGCTCGTTCTGCAGCAAGTCGCTCTTGCTCTGCCTTACGAGCTTCTGCCGCTAAGCGGGCCTCCTCTGCTTTACGAGCCTCTTCGGCACGTCTTGCTTCTTCTATGCGGCGAGCTTCTTCGGCTCTACGCGCTTCTTCAGCACGTTTAGCCTCTGCAACAATTCGAGCTTCTTCTGCACGGCGCGCAGCTTCAAGACGTTCCTGTTCAGCTCTACGTTGTGCCTCAAGTCTAACTGCTTCTGCTTTCCGAGCTTCTTCTGCTCTACGTGCTTCTGCTGCTAAACGAGCTTGTTCAGCTTTACGCGCTGCTTCAATTCGAGCTGCTTCAGCTTTGCGTGCGTCCTCTGCTCGTTTTGCTTCTGCTGCTACGCGAGCGGCCTCAGCTTTACGTTCCGCTTCAATTCGAGCTTCTTCTGCTCTACGCGCTTCCTCCGCACGACGAGCCTCTTCTGCTTTTCTTGCTGCTTCCATTTGTTGTGCTTCCAAAGCAGCCTTAGCCTCTGCCGCTCTACGAGCGTCTTCTTGGCGCTTCGCTTCAAGAGCGGCTTGCTCGGCAGCACGTTGTGCTTCTAAAGCAGCTTTCGCTTCTGTTGCTTTACGAGCTTCTTCGGCACGTCTTGCTTCCAATGCTTCCTGCTCAGCTTTACGTTGTGCTTCTAAACGAACTCTAGCCTCAGCAGCCAAGCGTTCCTCTTCGGCCTTTTTGGCTTCTAAAGCAGCTTTTTCTGCTGCTCGTTGCGCTTCAAAGCGAGCCTTAGCTTCGGCCGCTTTTCTTTCTTCCTCCGCTTTGCGTGCGGCCTCAATACGAGCAGCTTCAATTCTACGTTCTTCTTCAAGACGTTTTGCTTCCGCTGCTAGTCGAGCTTCTTCTGCTTTACGAGCCGCCTCTAGTCGATCCGCTTCCGCTTTTCTCGCTGCCTCGATACGTGCCATTTCAGCTTTACGAGCCGCTTCCGCCTTTCGAGCTTCCTCTGCTTTACGCTCTGCTTCGGCTTTTTCAGCCATCTTGCGCTCAATTTCAGCATGCTTGGCTTCTGCAGCCTTTCGCAACATTTCGGCTTTTTCTGCAGCTAGTCGAGCCTCTTCGGCTTTTTTACGAGCTAAGGCTTCTTTCTCGTCTTTTGCTTTTTTAAGTTGCGCTTCTTTTTTTACATCTGCTGCAGCTTTATCGCTCATCTTTTTAGTTTCTTCATGAGCAATTTTTTCTGCCCGTTTAGCTGGACTTTCAACAGTAGATTTTTTAGTATCTACTGTCCCTTTATCTCCATCTTTCCCCCCTACAGGACCTACAGGTATTTGTGTCCCCCCTTGAGTTGGCTGCCCTAAAATGTCTTTAACATCTTTCGGCACATTAACAGCAATAGTTTGATGTTTTTGTGGATTTGCAAGAGATTCAGGAATCAACAAGAAACGAATTGGCAAATTCGATGCACCAGCTGGCATAAAGTTTAACGTTAATAAATCGCCCGCATTATAGTTCCCTAAAAGACGGCTATCTAATATAGTACCTTCCCCTAATGCGGAAATACCATCTGCACCACCAATGTGATAAGTCCGTGTATCTGTCTGTCCCCTTCTAGCACCTTGTTGATGTAATGTTTTTATCGTAAAGGAACCAGAATAAGGTCCCCCAAGAGGGTTAAAATACAGTCTAAACGGTTCATTACCCTTAGTAGGAATTTTTAGCGTATATGATACGCCATAGTTACCACGATCTCGAACAAATGCTTTATTTTGCATTTCGTCTACACCATTAATAAACGTATCTTCTCGGTCATTACCAATTTCTACAAAGGCACCACCTAAAGCGGTGTCGAATGGTGTAGCAACCTCCATATTACGTTTAGCACCAGTATAGGTACCGCGCAATTGTATTTCATCTATGGGAAGATTTTTCACCCAATGTGACGCATCTACGGGGTCCATCCCCATAGGCAGCATCATAACACGCGCAAATATAGGCCCTTCTGTTTTAATATCTACAATACCCGTAAATAATGCATCTCGATTTACCGGTGTATTTTCTAAGTCACTAAAGATTAATTGGCGCCCTTGTGGTGGAATGCTAAGAGAATATAATGGTCTTGCATCTGGGCTTTCATTAAGAGGTTGCTCCAAATCCTTTCGAGACAAATCACGACCTGCTGCAAAATAATCAGGTGTAGCTACAGATTTTAATTGTCTCATGACATGTACTGAAGTTGGATAAGCCGTTTGGTTTTCTAAGACGATAGCAATCTTGTGAGGTAAATCCATTTCATTTACATGATAGAAATAGATACGACCATTGCCATTAATTGTACCTGCACTTAACGTACCTCCTACAGGTCCTACATATTCAGGACTATCTGATAGGAGCAATGTATCCGTTTGAGACACCAACGATGGTGGCAACGGAGAAAACTGAAAATATCCAATTGATTGTAAATCTATATCACGAGCTTCTACATGGCCTGTAAGGGCAGCCATGGCGGCCATAGCCGCAGCTACACAATATCTTGATTTATAGGAAAACATATATTATTACCTCTATACTTCTTCGAGCCCCAATGGGTCATACGTAAGTGCTAATGCTTCAATCTTCTTTAGTCGATGGCCAATTCCAGATTTAGATAGTTTCCCCTCCATCAACTCTTCAAGTTCTTTTAAACTCGCTTCAGGATTCTCCCACCGAAGTCTTGCAACGACGCGCAACTTTTCAGGTAATTCTTCAATACCGATTTCTCTATCAATAATACGGATTGCTTTTACCTGACGAACTGCTGCATCCACAACCTTCTGTAAATTTGCAGTCTCACAGTTGACTTGACGATTAATTTGATTCCGTACGGTTTTCATAATCCGCACATTTTCAAATTCCATAAGCGCCGATTGAGCACCCATGATTTGCAAACAATTTGTTACTGCATCCCCTTCTTTAAGATATACTACATACTCTTCCTTCCGCTCCGTTAAGCCTGCATGAATGTGAAAAAGCCGTAATACATGGATAATTTCCCTCGCAAAAATCTCGTTTCCCGTCATAAACTCAAGATGGTAATCACTTTGTGGTTTATTAACAGAGCCTCCCCCTAAAAAAGCTCCCCTTAAAAAGGCACGTCGTGCTTCCATTGATTTGAGCCAACTGCGAGGAATTTGTTCGGTTACAGGCCATAAAGCGAGATCCTCTAAAGCCCGTCTCCCCTCTATAGAAGGTTCCACAGAGAGCGTATACATATTTTTTTTACGCAGGTTTAAACCTTGTCGTACTAATACATTTGTAGGTAATTCGTATTGCTTTTTCAAAATCCCAAGCAACCGACGAGCTACTGCATTATTAGCCGTAGCCAAACGAATGCCAACGGCACCTTTCATCCCCAAAATGATAGATCCGCTCATACGCAATAAGCAAGACGCTTCAATTTTCATGGCCACATCCGCATCATTAGAGGCTTCATATTGGCATAATTCATTTTTTACATCTTCTGCAAATGACATGGACATCCCTTCTCATTAATGATCATCTCGTTGAAGATAATATTCTAAGATATGCGGTTCAGTGTTAGATTGCATAGCATGAATGATATCCATAATAACTTTACCTAACCGTTCAGGATCGTGAACAGCTGGTTTTTGAGGGTTAATTAAGGTAGCTCGTATAGTGCGGATTCCTTTGTCTTGTAACTTCTTAGTATCTAATACCAATGGTTCAGATCCTACAGCACTATATTGTTCAACCATTTGAATTGGCAACGGCCCATCATTGGCAAGAACAGTATCTATAATTCCTTCTCCGCCATGAGCAATTAAAGCCTCTACATGATCATTTAATGTGTAGCCTGTGGTTTCACCCGGTTGTGTCATAACATTAGCAATATAGATTTTATTAGCCTTACTGGCACGTACATGAGAGGCCAACTTATCGGTTAGTAAATTTGGGATAATGCTTGTATATAAACTACCAGGACCTAAAATAATTACATCCGCTTCATCAATGGCACGTAATGCAGCCCCCTCTGGCTTAGGCAATGCTGGATCACTATAGATATGACGAATTCGTTTACCCGAGTGTGGTATATTACTTTCACCTTCTACAATAGTGCCATCTGTCATCTCTGCACGCAATTTAATGAACTCTGTAGAGGAAGGAATTACACGACCACGGACACGCAACAATTTACTAGCCGCTTCAAGAGCTTCTTCAATATCTCCATCATAAACTTGAGCAAGCGCAGTGATAAAGAGATTACCAAAACTGTGCCCAGAAAGCTCATTTTCACCATCGAAACGATAACGGAATAAGTTCTCCATTACTCCTTCTTGTTCAGCTAGTGATACTAAACAGTTTCTTAAATCACCAGGTGCTATCATTTGAAAATCTTCTCGCAAGCGGCCAGAAGAACCTCCATCATCAGCGACAGTTACAATCGCAGATAGGTTTGATGTATGTGATTTTAAACCACGCAATAAATTTGATAAGCCCGTACCACCACCGATTACTACAATTTTTGGGCCCTTATCGAGTCGGATATTTTGAAAAATAATATCCGATACCTTGCTGTCAGGATTAGGTAGTACCGCACGAATAATCGTTTTAATAACTTTACTCGTACCGATGAGCATTAATACAGCACCAATCGATAATACTACAGTCCCTACAGCAATGAGTACATTATAATTGTAAAAGCCCGTCATATTATAGGAAAAGGCAAGTACAATATCTTCAAGAACCGCAAGCCATTGATAGTTAAAAATCAAAGAAATACCAATAATTAAAAGACCTACACCACAACTAAATAGGGCAAGCCAACGTTTTATATTTAGACCCGGAATTAGCCACCGGAACCATCCTTTTCGCAACATAATCCCCCCTACCTAGTTATCAAGTGTTATAATTTCATGAGGATTATAATCTTCTTCTACATTATTTTTCATCATATCTCTATGTTCAACAGTTACACGATATCCTTTTTCTAACAAGTGGGAGTATAGAGCCTCTGCCATAGCTACAGATCTATGCATACCACCTGTGCAACCTACTGCCACAATAAACTGAGATTTCCCTTCTTGTTCATAATTTGGTACAAGGAAGTCCATGGTATCAAAGTAACGTTTTTTAAATTCCTCGGTTACTTCAAAGGAATGGATATATTCATTCACTGCTTTCACACGACCTGTTTTATGACGAAACTCAGGAATATAAAATGGATTAGGTAGAAAACGAACATCCCATACCATATCTGCATCGAGAGGAATACCATACTTAAAACCAAAGCTCACTACAGTAATCGCCATACCATGAGCTTCATCAACTTGAGCAAAGCGCGTTTTTAAATACTCTTTCAAGCTAGCCGTCTTCATATTAGTGGTATCAATAATAAAATCTGCTTTATGGCGCACAGAGTTAAGAATTTGGCGTTCTTTTTTTAGCCCTGTTGTAATTAGCCCATTAGGAGCCAATGGATGACTCCGTCGACTTTCCTTATATCGACGAATCAAAGTCTCATCTGTAGCATCCATAAATACAATTTCAAAATCTACCTTCATATCTTTTAATGTATCTAAAGATGAAGAAAGAGCTTCAAAAAATTCGCCCCCCCGAATATCTACAACAAGAGCAACGCGATTAGTCCGTTCTCCACCTTGTCGGCAAATTTCACTTAATTTAGGAATCAGCACAGGGGGAATATTATCAATACATAAATACCCCATATCTTCTAAAGCTTGCAATACTTGAGTTTTGCCGGCACCTGACATACCTGTAACTATTAACAAACGAAATGCTTCCATAGTTTTACTCCATTATAAAAGATTATCTTCAATCCAATGGGCTACTCCATCGTCATTATGATGGCCACAAATTGTATGAGCCACAGATTTTACATGATCTGTAGCGTTTTCAACAGCTACAGAGTAACCTGTTTTACGTAGCATAGAAATATCATTTTCTGCATTACCAAAAGAAACGATATGTTCTAAACTAATATGATTATCTAAAGCTAGTTGTGTCAAAGCACGCCCCTTTGACACATTAAGGGCAACGATTTCTAAAAAGTCTTTTTGGCTACGAACTAGATTAACCAAATCGCCCACTTCAGGAGTCAAAGTATCAATAATTTGATCAATCCCCTCTACTGTATCAATAGCGATTAGCTTATTTGGTTCAGACTCTAAAGTATATAAGCCATCACCTAAAAACTCTACTTTCGCTCCCGTTTGAACTTCATAGAGATCGGACTGCCATGTTTTATGATGACATAGCAAATGATCATCTATATAGGATTGTATATGCCAATCATATTGTTTTGCTAATTCATAAATACGCTGTACAGCCTCAACAGAAACGGTCTGCTCAAATAGTTTACACCCTGTTTCTAATTCTTGAATGAGTCCTCCAGAGAACAAAATCATGGGTACATTACCAAGCTTTAAAGCAGAACCAATAGGCTTTGCCGTTTGATACATCCGTCCCGTAGCAATGGTAACAACGATGCCCCTTTGCTGTAAACGATGTAACACATCTACTGTATAGTCAGATACAGTATTATCACTGCGTACCAAGGTTTCATCACAATCAATGGCAACCATTTTAATATGAGAAAAAGAAGGATTCATGTTTGCCTCCTTTATAAAAATTTTAAATACTCTTTATTATACCATTTATCATAGAAATATATAAATTTTACACAAAAAAGAGACTCCAAAAGGAATCTCTTTTTATATTGACTATCAAATTAGAATTGGTAGTTAAGATCAACACGGTAGAAATTAGGTTGATCTTTACCATTATCTTTAT
>ERZ836829.1629-NODE-1629-length-11920-cov-3.145807_pt1 | contig 11920 bp, 10 predicted proteins | sample MGYA00519574_ERZ836829 | MGnify/ENA primary metagenome ERZ836829 (study PRJEB31850, sample SAMEA3708808) | human gut metagenome | biome: human gut; feature: human-associated habitat; material: faeces | place: China | collected 2014 ... | reverse complement strand
AGAGAATTTACAAGCATTGAGATGACCATTGGCAGAGCCATGGACAGAATCAGTGGAAATACCGGTTTCTCTTTCATAAATGTGTCGTTCATAGAAAAACTCCTTTCAAATAAAAACATCTGCAAGTGCCGCTATTTCTGAAAAATCTGTATCGGCGGAGCAGACATAAAAAACGCCGCACAACTACCGCAATGGGTAATTGTGTGGCGAAAAATGGTCGGACCAGAAAAGTCCACACTATGTTTTGGAAATTAAAATTGTTGTAAACATGAAAGAACAGAAGACAGTAGCTGTTGTTTTTTGCCGACAATAACTTCTGTGATGACATTCAGTGAATCATAATATGCATTGATCCGGAATAACCGGAAGATTCGAAGCATACAGAATTGTTCATGCGTAAAGCCTCCAGGGTAAAATAAAAACTATTTTTATCTTACAGGAAATGCAGAGAACTGTCAACGGAAGGTGAAAATATTGTATACAGTGTGAACGGAGTGAACAGTAACCTTCTTGCGGGGAATTCTCTGGTGTGCTACACTAAAGTGAAATCTAAGGGAAAGGAAAAAATAATGAAAACACTTCTTACATTACAGCTCACGATCTTTCTCCTTGTAGCTGTAGGATTTTTGATGAAAAAAATACATATCATCGGACCACAGGGGCAAAAAAACATCAATGACCTTGTTATTTATCTGATTCTGCCGTGCAACATTCTTCATGCGTTTACACAGAGTGCAGCAGATGGAAATTTTATGAAATATCTGGAAATCCTTCTTATATCTATAGGCATCCAGGTATTCTGTGTGATTTATGGAAAAGTGATGTTCCGCAAAGAACCGGAGGGACGATATAAATGTCTGCAGTATGGAACCATCTGTTCAAATGCAGGCTTCCTTGGGAATCCGATCGCGGAGGGAATTTATGGTGCGGAAGGTCTGGTACTTGCCAGCGTTTACCTGATCCCGCAGAGGATCATGATGTGGTCTTCCGGTCTGGCTGTTTTTTCCGGAACCAGTGACAAAAAGAAAACTTTGAAAAAGGTTATGACACATCCGTGCATTCTGGCATGTGTTCTTGGAATTATTCTGATGGTTACGGGACTTCCACTGCCACTTGGACTTGACGGTGCAGTAACGGCAGTTGGAAACTGCAACACTGCTATGTCCATGATGGTCATTGGCATGATCCTGGCTGACATCGATCTCAAAGATTTCTGGGACTGGACAGTCGTGAAATATACGGTTCACAGACTGGTCGTTATTCCGGCGGTCGTTTATATTGTATGCAGTTTCCTGCCATTGAATAAAACAGTTCTTGGTCTTTGTGTGCTTCTGGCAGCGATGCCGGCGGGTGCGACAACCAGTATCCTCGCAGAGAAATATCAGGTCGATTCTCCGTTTGCAACGAAGATGGTTATCTTTTCCACGCTGCTGTCATTGCCGACGATCTGTCTGTGGAGTATCTTCCTGCAGTAGGAGAAGTAGAAGAGAATTTGTAATAATGCATAGAGTTCTATATATGGATATGCTAAAATAGAACAAAAGGGAGAGGCAGGTGGAAACCTTAAGCCTGAAAAATATGCTGGATGAAATATTTGCAGGGTTACTTTCATTTACAGAAGATGAATGCTTTATTAAAAAAATAAAAGAATAAATACCATACGAGGAAATTTCCCAAAGTACGTAAGATAGCAAAATATAAAGACAGAAAGGGAAAAGCCTCATGGCGAAAAACAACACAACATTTGATAATGTATTTCGGACAATGCTTGAGAAGATGCCGGAGCTGATTGTGCCAGTGCTCAATGAGATATTTGGAACAAATTATCCACTTGATGTTCCGTTGGAACAGCTACGAAATGAACACCAGACGCTGAATGGTGAAAAAATTACTGATTCATACTTCAGAATTGGAAAAAAAGGTTATCATTTCGAATGCCAGAGTACAGGTGACTCGAAAATGGTGATCCGAATGGTGGAGTATGATTTTGCAATCAGCATTGAAAACGTGAAAAAAGAAAATGGAATTTTCAGAATGAGATTTCCACACTCAGCGGTGATATATCTTCGTGGTACAAGAAAAAAGAGCCTCAGAATGGAACTGATCATGCCGGACGGAAAAATTGTGCGGTATCAGGTTCCGGTTTTATGTGTGCAGAAGTATACGAAAGATGAAATCTTTCAGAAGAAGCTACTGTTTCTGTTACCTTTTTATATCATGAGATATGAAAAAGATAAAAAGAAAATTAATAAAAGTGAAACAGAACTGCATAAACTATTGGAAGAGTATGAATCTATACTGCAACACCTGGACAAGATACTTTATGATCAGGGAGCGATATATGGCAGACTGCTTGAGCTTATAAAAGAAATTTCCGACTACATATTCAAAAAAGAAGAATCGGTGAAGAAAGGAATAGGTGATATTGTGGGTGGAAAAGTGTTGGAATTGCAGACAGATAAAGCACTGCAGAAAGGCAAAGAACTTGGCGAGAAAATCGGTGAGATAAAGGGTATTTGTGAAACGGCACAAGAATTTGGGGGATCTAAGGAATCGCTGAAGAAAAAGCTGATCGAAAAGTTCAATCTTACAGAAGCAGAAGCCCAGAGTCACATCGATAAATACTGGAAAGAATAGAACAAAAGATAAATACAGAAAGTAAAAGAAAGCTTCAGAGCTCGTACAGTGAGCCCTGGGGCTTTCTTTGCGTATAGAATTATTTTTTTGCTGTTATGAAATCTTCCATTTCTTTGGGATAGGAAATTTATAGATATTACATATCCCAGAATGTGTTTTAACAGGATATTTGATATGTTATAACGATTGACATAAGATAATTAATATCCTATAATCAGTAAAAGAAAGTCATATAATATCCGATTTTTCGAGTCAGAGGTGCTATTTGATGGAAAAAATGCCGTACTATGCGATCACAGTCAGGAGATACAATATCCTGTTTCGACACACAGAGTGGTTCCACCAGACCCAGGATCTCTACAACGAAATCCTGCTTTTTTATTACCAGCTGTATCTGGAAACCTTTCCGGATGAGCAGCCCGGCACACAGGAAGCCCTCCGCATTTTGGAGAAGCTGACCATCGTCGGACGCGACAAACAGCCGGTACCAAATCCCATTCCGTGGAAAAAGGTTCCTCTTTATTTTCGAAGGGCAGCCATCAATACTTCCACGGCAGCAGCCAAAAGCTATCTGGCAAGGGAGGAGCAGGAACAGCCCACCGAGGCTTTTACCGAATCAGTGACATTCTACAAAGGAATGTATCGTGACTTTCAGCAAAATACGATTTCTCTGAAGCTCTGGGATGGAGAAGGCTGGCAATGGTGCAGACTTCGTCTTCGCGGCAACACCGTTCCGGAAGAAGGACAGATGATGTCCCCGGCACTGGTTTTGAAGAAAGACCGCGCAGAACTTCATATCCCGTGGAAAATACCTGTGGCAGACGGACGTGGCGCCCGTGAACGTATTACAGCAGAAAGCAAAATATGTTCCGCGGTTTTTACCGGTCAGGATGCATGTACAGTATGCTGTATTCTCGATTCTTCCGGAAAACGAGAGAGTTCCTTCTATATAAAAGGGGGCAGAGAATACGCGAATGCCAGCCGTCAGATCTATGACAGGATCAAACGATCCGAGGACGTTCAGGGTGGCGGCGGCAATGCCAAAGCAAATTACCGATACTGGAAAAAACTGAAAAATCTGCATGAGCATTATGCACATCAGATCAGCAGACAGATCATTAATTATTGCAAAATTCAGAATGCCAGCATTCTGGTCCTGCCGGAATACAACAAAGACTATGGAAATATCATTCTGGCAAGCGTCGGAAAAAATTCCCCACTTCGTCTGGTTCCGTCCATCCGAGAAAAACTGAAATACAAGGCATGGCAGGAAGGCATCGTCGTTCTGGAGGTTCAACAGCATAATATCAATTCTGTGTGCAGCCAGTGCGGAGCCAAAATCCGCCGGAAAGGTGCGGATTTCCAATGCGAAAACGGCCATCGCGGAAGCAGATATCTGAATATGGCACAGAACCTTGGACAGAAATGCCTGGATAGCTTTAAGGAAAATCAGAAAAACAAATAATGGAAAAGTCAACGATAGAGTCGTTGTTTTCATGTGATGAGCGATCATCGCATCACGAATAGAAGTAGGTAACTACAAAGAGGGCTGCATCTATATGGTGCGGCTTTCGGGCTGAGTACCGCCCGCCGGAGTCCACGAGGATCCCGCAAAGACCGTGACTTTTACAAAAGCCGCGAGAGTACTCGAAGTTATATAAGAAGAGAATTATGTAAGAAAGAGAACATTGATACAGATTTATTTTTGACCGAACTGCATAACTGAAGGAAAGCTGGTTTGGGTTCTGAATGGAAGATGAAAATGAAAAAGAAAAAGACAGAACAGAAAAGAAGATAAATTTGCATTAGCCTGCCGAACTCGAGGAGTGAAGCGGGCTATTAGTGTGTAAAAAAGTTATTAAATCGAAAGATGGAGATAAGTGATGAACAGAAAAATAGCAATTGCAGGAACCGGATATGTTGGTCTGTCTCTGGCAGTTTTACTGGCTCAGAAAAATCAGGTAACAGCAGTAGATATCATTCCTGAAAAAGTTGAAATGATCAATAACAAAAAAAGCCCGATTCAGGATGACTACATTGAAAAGTATCTGGCAGAAAAAGAATTAAATCTTGTGGCTACCACTGATGGAGCAAGTGCTTACAAAGATGCAGAGTTTGTCATCATTGCAGCACCGACAAATTATGACAGTAAAAAGAATTTCTTTGATACATCAGCAGTTGAAGCAGTCATTGAATTGGTAATGAGTGTGAATCCAGAAGCAATCATGATCATCAAGAGCACGATTCCGGTAGGCTATACCGAATCCGTCAGAAAGAAATACAACACTGACAAGATCATCTTCAGCCCGGAATTTCTCCGCGAATCAAAAGCACTGTACGACAACCTGTATCCGAGCCGAATCATCGTAAGCTGCGATGAAAAAACTCGTGAAAAAGCAGAAATCTTTGCAGGACTCCTTCAGGAAGGTGCAATCAAGGAAGATATCGATACTTTATTTATGGGATTTACAGAAGCTGAGGCAGTTAAGCTTTTTGCCAATACTTATCTGGCACTTCGAGTTTCCTATTTTAATGAGTTGGATACTTATGCAGAGTCCAAGGGACTGAATACAAAAGACATCATCAATGGTGTTTGTCTGGATCCACGAATTGGAAGCCATTACAACAATCCATCCTTTGGTTATGGCGGTTATTGTCTGCCGAAGGATACAAAGCAGCTCCTGGCAAATTATGCAGATGTTCCACAGAATATGATGTCTGCAATCGTTGAAAGTAACAGAACAAGAAAAGACTTTATTGCAGACCGAGTATTGTCCATGGCTGGATATTACGACTACTTCAATCGCGGAGATTTCTCCGCAGATGAAGAGAAGGAATGCATCATTGGTGTTTACCGACTGACAATGAAGAGCAACTCCGATAACTTCCGTCAGAGCAGTATCCAGGGAGTTATGAAACGTATCAAAGCTAAGGGTGCGATCGTTGTGATTTACGAGCCTACCCTGGAAGATGGAAGTACATTCTTTGGAAGCAAGGTCGTAAATGACTTAGAGAAGTTTAAAGCTATGAGCCAGGCGATTGTTGCAAACAGATACGATGAATGCCTGGAAGATGTGAAAGATAAAGTTTATACAAGAGATTTGTATGGAAGAGATTGACGATAGTTGTTTCTTAGGAGATAGAAAAAATGACATTTATAAATAATGGTAGATTTGAAAAATTCCCAAACAAAGTATGGCTTGCATCACCAACTATGCATGACGGTGCAGAAATGAAATATGTGAAAGAAGCATATGACACAAACTGGATGTCAACAGTAGGTGCAAATATCAATGAAGTTGAAAAAGTTGCAGCCGAAAAATCTGGAGTTAAATATGCAGTGGCATTGTCCTGCTGTACAGCGGCTCTTCATCTCTGCGTAAAATTTGCAGGTGAAAAACTTTATGGCAAGCCGGAAATCGGACACGGAGCAGTTGAAGGAAAAAGAGTTTTCTGCAGCGATATGACTTTTGATGCAACTCTGAATCCAGTTGTTTATGAAGGCGGAATTCCAGTATTTATTGATACTGAAAGAGATTCCTGGAACATGGATCCGGTAGCACTTGAAAAAGCATTTGAGATGTATCCAGAAGTTAAACTTGTTGTTTCTGCTGAGCTTTATGGCTTTTCTGGTGATATTAAAAAAATCAAGGAAATCTGTGAAAAACACGGAGCACTTCTTATCGAAGATGCAGCAGAAGCTATGGGAGCAACATGGGATGGAAAACAATGTGGATCCTATGGAGATTATGCCGCTGTATCTTATAATGGAAACAAAATTATAACAGGAAGTTCCGGTGGATGCTTACTGACAAATGACCTGGAAGTTGCAAACAAAGCAAGAAAATGGTCAACTCAGGCCAGAGAAGCAGCTGCATGGTATCAGCATGAAGAGGTTGGTTACAACTATAGAATGTCAAATGTTATCGCAGGTGTTATTCGTGGACAGTATGACTATCTGGAAGAACACATTGCACAGAAAAAAGTTGTATATGAGAGATATAAAAAAGGCCTGAAAGATCTTCCGATTCAGATGAATCCATTTGATGAGAAAAGATGTGAGCCTAATTACTGGCTTAGTGCGTTGATTATTGATAAAGATGCAATGTGCAAACAAGTACGTAGTGGTATAGAAGCAATCTATATTCCGGAAAAAGAAAAGAGCTGTCCGACAGAGATTCTGGAAGCAATTTCCAGTATCAATGCGGAAGGAAGACCTATCTGGAAACCGATGCATATGCAGCCAATGTACCGAATGAACGAGTTTGTAACAGTATCCGGTTCTGGAAGAGCAAAAACAAATGCCTATATCGAAGGTGGTATTGAAGATGTTGGAGCCGATATCTTCCAGAGAGGTGTTTGTCTGCCAAGTGATAATAAGATGACGGCAGAGCAGCAGGATAGAATTATTGAAGTTATAAAGGCTTGTTTTGAGTAAGAAAGTATGTAATGGGAGATAGAGAAATGCACAAACCATATGGACCATATGAGAAATATTTAAAAAGGCCAATAGATTTGTTATGTGGACTTGCTGCAGTACTTGTTTTTTGTTGGTTATATATACTTCTTATTATTTTGGGATTCATTTTTATGCGAGGAAATCCATTTTTTACCCAGGAACGACCCGGAAAAAACGGAAAAATATTTAAACTAATAAAATTTCGTACGATGGATAATCGAAGAGATAAAAATGGAGAATATCTTCCAGATGAAGTACGACTGAATAAATATGGAAGATTCCTTCGTAAAACAAGTTTGGATGAAATACCTGAAGCTTTCAACATTATTAAGGGAGATATGAGTTTAATTGGTCCGCGTCCATTATTAGTTCAGTATTTACCACTTTATTCAGAAAAGCAAAAACATAGACATGACGTAAGACCAGGACTTTCAGGGTATGCCCAGGTAAATGGAAGAAATTCAATCTCATGGACTCATAAGTTTGAACTTGATTGTGAATATGTAGAAAAAATCACATTTCTAGGCGACCTGAAAATTCTTTTTCAGACGATTGGAAAAGCATTTTTGAAACAAGAAGGAATTTCATCAGATACGTCAGATACAATGGAGGATTTTGATGGGACAAATTAAAGCGGCGGCTATGAATTTTAAGACGCCATTCTATGTGATTCATAAAAATGAGTTGGATGATAATTATAAAAAACTGACTTCTGCATTAGAAAAACATTGGAACAATTATATTATTGGATACTCATATAAGACCAATGCTCTTCCGTGGATTATCAAACATTTTGATTCATTAGGATGTTATGCGGAGACTGTGTCAGAAGATGAATATGAACTGGCAAAGCTTGTAGGCGTAACTAAAAATAAAATTATTTACAATGGTCCAATAAAGACTAAAGAGAGTTTTTTAGAGGCTGTTCAAAATGAATGTATTGTAAATATTGATTCGCAAAGAGAGATAGATTGGCTTGATGAGGTAAAAGAAGAAAAAAAATCAATAGGAATTCGTATCAATTTTGATATTGAAAAAATGTGTCCAGGACAGTCGCAATGCCCAAATGAGGGTGGCAGATTTGGATTCTGTTATGAAAATGGAGAACTTGGGAAAGCAATAAAGCAAATTAGAGAGAAAAAAGTTAACATAAGTGGAATTCATTTACATACAAGTTCAAAAACAAGAAGTTTAGATATCTATAGAGCGATTGCTAATGTTGCTTGTAAAGTCAAAGAAGAGTTTAGCCTTGATCTTGATTATGTTGATATTGGTGGCGGCTTTTTTGGTGGATTATCTACAAAACCACAGTTTGAGGAATACATTTCTATAATGGAAGATATCCTATCTAAGAGTTTTGATAAGAAAAAAACTAAACTCATTATTGAACCTGGGATGGCTGTGATAGGTGCGCCTATTAGCTATGTGACTTCAGTAATAGATGTAAAAGATACGGAGTTTAATAGATTTGTTGTTACAGATGGTACAAGAACAAGTATAGATCCATTGATGACAAAGAGTAGTTATTTTTATTCTTTGATAATTGACGGTGAAAGAATAGTTCATCCGAAACAAATTATTAGCGGATATACGTGTATGGAACATGATCGACTATTTGAGGGAAACAATATGCCTACTCTTTGTATCGGAGACAAGATTGTTTATGACAAGGTTGGAGCATATACGATGTGCCTGACTCCGTTATTTATAAAATATTTTCCAGATGTTTATCTTGAAAACAATGGAGAGTATCAGTTGGTACGAAAGGCGTGGAAGCCAGAGCAGTATGTAATGAATTCAATGATAGAGGATTAGAAATATGAATATATTAATTTTAAGTTCAGGAACAAGAAATAAAATTGTCCAATACTTTAAAAAAACCTTAGAAGGAAAAGGAAAAGTTATTTGCACAGATATGAGTGAGCTTGCACCATCTATTTATGAAGCAGATAAATATTATACGGTGCCTAGAATGACTGAACCGGGATACATTGATGTGATTCTTGATATATGTCAAAAAGAAAAAATAGACGGAGTTTTAAGTCTTATTGATCCAGAACTTTCGTTATTAGCTAAGAATAAGGATAAATTTACAGCTGTTGGAACGAAGGTAATTGGATCTTCCTATGATTTGTGTGAACTGTCCCTTGATAAATATGAGATGTACAAATGGCTTTCAGCTCATGGATATAAATGTGCCAAGTCTTATATGGATAAAGAGTTGTTTTTTGCAGATGTTGAAGCAGGAAAAGCAAAATATCCAGTATTTGTGAAACCAGCTAAAGGTAGTGCTAGTATTGCAATTTCAAAAGTTTATGATAAGGAAACTGTTGAATTATTGTTTTCACATGATGAGAATCTTATGATTCAGGAATTTCTTGATGGTCAAGAAATTGGAGCTGATGTTTATATTGATATGATTAGTGGAGAGGTTGTATCAATTTTTACTAAGAAAAAGATTTTAATGCGAGCTGGAGAAACTGATAAAGCTGTTTCATTTAAAGAGGACAATTTATTTGAATTAATTCAGAAATTTGTTTCTGAAGCAGGATATAGAGGACAAATTGACATTGATATTTTTGATGTAAATGGTGAGTACTATATAAGCGAAGTTAATCCACGGTTCGGAGGCGGATATCCGCACGCATATGAGTGTGGCGTAAATCATATGCGGATGATTATTAATAATTTATGCAATAAAAAGAATAATTGTTATATTGGAAAATATGAAGAAGGCCGTGTAATGATGAAATATAATGAGTTGAAAATAATTGAGGTTAAATAAATGGATATATTAATTGTTTCTCATTTTGGTTCCACTTATTCAGAAAATGATAATGATAGATTTTTGTATTTGGCAAAATCATTGGATCAAAAAAATAATGTTGAAATAGTGACAAGTTCATTTTGTCATGAAAAAAAAATCCATAGGAATCAAACGGAGGTAAGTTGGCCATTTAAAATTACATTTATTGAAGAACCAGGATATAAAAAAAATGTTTGCTTAAAAAGGTTTTATTCGCATTAAACTTATATAAATATATTAAAAACAGAAAAAAACCAGATGTGATTTATTGTGCAGTTCCATCTTTAACAGGTCCATATCTGATTTCAAGATATTGTAAAAAAAACAAAATTAAATTTATTATTGATATTCAGGACTTATGGCCAGAAGCATTTAAAATGGTTTTTGATGTTCCTATTATTAAAGATATTATTTTTAAACCATTCGAAATAATAGCTAATTCAATTTATAGGAAAGCTGATGAAATTGTTGCAGTTTCTCAAACTTATATTGACAGAGCAATGAAAGTTAACAAAAAACTTCAACAGGGTTGTTCAGTATTTCTTGGAACAGATTTAGAAAGATATGATGAAAATGTAAAAGAGAATAAAATTATTAATCAGCAAAAAAATGTCATACGCATTGGATATTGTGGGACACTCGGTACTTCATATGATATTAAATGTGTAATAGATGCATTAAAAATTATTAGTATGAAAGATAGTCAGAGTGTACAGTTTATTATAATGGGAGACGGCCCCAAAAAAGAAGAATTTGAAAAATATGCTAAAGAAAAAGGTGTAGATTGTTGCTTCAAAGGACGCGTACCTTATGATGAAATGTGTGCATTGATTGATAGTTGTGATATTGTAGTTAATCCAATTACAGGTGGGGCAGCTGCAAGCATAATCAATAAACACGCAGATTATGCAGCGTGTGGGCATCCGGTTGTAAACTCGCAAGAAGCTAATGAATATAGAAAACTTGTTGAAGAATATGATATGGGATTAAATTGTGAAAATGGAGATGCAATTGATTTAGCAACTAAGCTGGAGGCGCTAATTGAGGATAAAGATTTGAGATGTCGGATGGGAATGAATGCAAGAAAATGTGCTGAAGAAAAATTTAATAGAAAAAAAACATATGTAAAAATTGAAAAAGTGATCTTAGGAGAAAAGTTAAGTGAGTCTGAATTATAAAAAAATTCTTAATGAAATCGCTAAAAATAATAAGGATTTTCATCCTATTAGTGAAGAAGAAAAGAGTTTATTGCAAAAATGCTTATATGAGATGGCATGTGACTTAGATGAGCGATGTAGAAAATATGGATTGAAATTATTCCTAGTAGGTGGTTCATTACTTGGTGCTATAAGACATGGAGGGTTTATTCCATGGGATGATGATATGGATATGGCATTAAGCCGGGAGGACTATATAAAATTTCAAGAAATATTTGAAAAAGAGTTTTCAGATAAATATGAATTACGTTGTCCTAATACAAAATATCCAAACGGAAATCGTTTTATGCAAATATATAAAAAGAATACTGTGTTAAGGACTTTAGGAGAAGGTAATCCTTTACAGCCTCAGAGTATTTATATTGATATATTTCCGTATGATTATGTTCCAATTAATAGGATATGGAGAAATGCGAAGGGAATAAGAGCAAATGTGTTAATGTTAATTGCATCATGTGTAATGGATTATAAATACCCAGATAAATTATTACAAGAATATTTAAAAAGAGATAAAGATGGGAAAAAGTTTTTATTTTATAGAAACATTATTGGAAGAATATTTTGTTTTCGTAAACCAGAAGTATGGTTTGAAAAAGTAGATAGAGTTATTACATCAACCAGAATAACTGATTTAGTAACAAGTGCAACTGGTAGAAAACATTATTTTGGAGAAATATATGAAAAAAGAGTTTTTTTTCCATTAAGTACGATTAAATTTAATGAGCATATTTTTTATGTGCCAAATAATTGTGATGAATATTTAAAGGGATTGTATGGGGAGAATTATATGATTCCCCCGAA
>ERZ836829.1626-NODE-1626-length-11954-cov-4.488360_pt1 | contig 11954 bp, 3 predicted proteins | sample MGYA00519574_ERZ836829 | MGnify/ENA primary metagenome ERZ836829 (study PRJEB31850, sample SAMEA3708808) | human gut metagenome | biome: human gut; feature: human-associated habitat; material: faeces | place: China | collected 2014 ... | reverse complement strand
AGATAGCTCTTTTTTGCTTTCATTTTATTTATAAGAAATAAATAATAATTAAATCTTTTTGTAAGTTAATATAAATTATTCTATAATGAATTTAATTAATCATTAAGAATATTTATCTATAAGAAAAACAGAGTAAATATCTGTAATGATTAATGCCCTGCAAAGGGAAAAGTACGTATTCGATGTAGCTGGAGCAGCGCAGCAACATTTTCGTGGAAAAACCTGCTAAGACTGGGAAAGGCGCTTGGGAGGCGCTTTTGACAGTCCTTTTCCACCGTGAAGGTGATGTATGTCAGCTCTGGGATGTTCTGTTTCTTTTTTTAGAAAGTGGGGATCAGTGATGACAAATAGAAACAAACCCGTGCAGACGCGGGCACGGCCAATGACAGCTGCTTGATGGGGCGTATACAGCAAGGGCCGGAACGCACACCTGGCCGCAGGTTGCACGCTACGCAGGAATGCCTGGCTAAGGGGCTGACGGGGTATTCAAACCCGTTGTTAGGCGTAGGAAGTGTAATCTGACGGACTTACGTACAGCACTGGGATAAGAGGAATCCCAAGTAGTATGTAAGTATGGAAATGACACGGCTGTAATAAGTTTATACGTTTTATGAAACGAAATAGTAGAGGATTATTATACTGTAATAAACATATTTTATTTTACAATGCAATATGTTTATAAGTGGGTACTATTAGCGAGCACCAGCAAGGAGGAAAAAATGAATAGAGTTTACAAGGTTATCTTTAACCGTGTGAAAGGAAGATATGAGGTTGTTTCCGAATTAGCAAAAAATGGGGGAAAAGCCTCAGGCCATTCTTTCTTCACAACGATGGTTGGTTCTGGTGGGAAACTAACCAAAAGCGTCGTATTAGCCCTGCTTTTGTTGGGGAGCAGTTACGGGGTTACTGCGGCGACGGTCCATGATGGGGACACCTTGACGGGCAGTACGAATATTACGGTTACGAAGGATAATACAACAAACGATATTGTCATCACTGCGACTGGCTTGGCAACAACGGCGGACGTGAATGCGAATAAGACGGATATTACAGCAAACACGACACAAATTGATGCCAACAAAAAACAGATCAGCACCAATACAACCAATATTGCTGCGAACAAACAGCAGATTGATGCCAATACCACACAGATTAACACGAATACGTCAGCGATCAATACGAACACAGAAGATATTGCCACATTACAGGCGGCCAATACAGCTTTAGGCGTAGATACGGATAAGCAAGGCATCAAGTATTTCCGTACTAAAGCCAGCGGCGCTGATGCGACTGCAACGGGCGATAAAACCATTGCCATTGGCGAAAGTGCCCAAGCCACAGCAGAAAATGCCGTCGCTATGGGTGAAGAAGCCAAAGCCCGGGCCGCCGCTGCGGTAGCGCTCGGTGCCAAGGCAGAAGTCGTTTCACAGGCGAAAAACGGCATCGCCCTGGGGACGGGCTCGATTACGGGCTCCCGCGCCGGTATGACGGCTGATGAAGGCTCCCAGGTCATTATCGTAGGCGGTGGCGAAAATAGCGTTTCCATCGGTAATAGCGCTAATGCCCGGGGCAACTCGGCCATTGCCTTAGGGGATAATGCCGTCGTCATGAACGATGCCTTAGGCAATAACAAAATTACCAATAATGGCATTGCCATCGGTACTAAGACCATGACCGTTTCGGAGAACGGTGTGGCCATGGGGAACGAAGCAAAGGTCAAGGGAAACAGCCCTGCTGCTATGGCCATCGGTAACAAGGCTTTGGCAGAAAAAGCCAATGCCCTGGCTTTGGGCTCTGGAGCACAGGCGACCTATGGCGATAGCTTGGCTATCGGCTCCGGCGCCAATTCAACGTATATTGAAACCATCGCTGTTGGTAAAAATACACTCGCTAAAGGGAATCAGGCCATTGCCTTGGGCAGCGGCACGACGGCTAAAGCAGATAATGTCGTATCCATCGGCCATGCCGCCGTTGCTGATGCGGAATTTTCTGTAGCCATAGGGGAAACGGCTGGCGCAGGCATGGTAGGTGACCCTAATCACGTCAATGGGTCCCATGTGGTCATCGGCAGACGGGCCGGCCAGAATATTAACGGCTCTGAAGACATTGCCTTAGGCGTCGATGCCGGTAGTAATGTAAAAGGCAATTATAATATCGCCATCGGTTCTGCAGCCGGTACCTTCTTAGGCGATAATACGGCAGGCTCAACAGATAATTCCCTGGCTGGCTATAACGTATCCTTAGGCTATCATGCGAATAACTATAGCGCCGCCACGGCAATTTCTGAAGCTACAGCCTTAGGCGCCAATACGGTAGCGAAAACACACGGTACAGCTGTAGGCGCTACTTCGAAGGCCACTGCCAATGGAGCGACGGCCATAGGCTTTACGTCCCTGGCAGAAGGGGAAAAATCCATGGCCCTTGGCGAAGAATCCATTGCCCGTGGTACAGGCAATGTAGCCATCGGCGGCGGTGCCCTGGCTACAGCCGCTATGGCATCGGGCAATGCCTTCCTGACGAATACGACGGCGACACAGGTCGTTTCTGTAGGCAACGGTGCATCCATGAGCGATTACGGGTATCGCCGCATCGTCAACGTAGCTGATGGTGCTGCCGATCAGGATGCCGTTACGGTAAAACAGCTGAAAGCCTTACAGTCCAATTTCTTTACAGAAATCCAGAAACACGATCCGGGCACGACGAGTGGCAACGCCGTGACCTATTCCGGCAGCAACAATGAATATGTCAAACTGAAGGATACGAATGGCAATGCCGTACAGATTCAAAATGTAAAAGATGGCGTCGATGCAGGCGATGCTGTAAATAAGGGCCAGCTGGACAAGGCTGTCGATAATGCCAAGGTCCATTACTATTCCGTAAAAACAGATGATACGCAGACGCCTAAAAATAACTACAACAATGATGGCGCCGTAGGGGCCGATTCTTTGACCATGGGCGTCATTGCCAAAGCAACTAATGAACGGAGCATGGCTGTAGGCAATAACGTCACAGCCGAAAGTGATGGCAGCATTGCCGTCGGTGTTGGCTATAAGAATACAGACGGTACGATGAGTGAAACGAAAGCAGAAACGGGCTATCAGTATAATACGGCCATCGGTGCCGGTGCCCAGACTGCCGGCGATAATTCCCTCTCTATCGGCACGCGTGCGGCCGTTAAGCAGAAAAACGGCTCGGCTGCCAACAGCAGTAAGGAATCCATTGCCATTGGCTACCTTTCGGAAACGTCCGATACGCGGGGGATCGCCATGGGGGCAGAAGCCAGGAGTGTAGCCAAAGGCGCCAATGCCATTGGTGACCGGGCAAACGCATCGGGCATCGATTCCATTGCCATCGGCACCAAAGCCGTCGATGCGCTCTCTACCAATTCCATCGCCATGGGCACCAGTGCCACTGTAGAAAAAGGCAGCAGCGCTGCCGTTATCGGCAATGGTTCGGCTGCTACCAATGCGGTCAATGCTAATGTCTTCGGCACAGGCAGCTCCGTTACCAATGGGAAGGACGATGACACTGTAAACAACAACAGCCTCATCGGCAACAGCAACAAGATCACCAGAAACGATGCCCAGTCGATTACCAATGTCACTGTCAGTGGTAACACCAATACGGTACAGGGGATTTCCGATGACAGCAGTGCCGCCGATGCAGCTAAGATCGATAAAATCAACATTACCGGTACGAATAACACTGTAACTCTCAGCAACAATGGCCTGCCTATCGAAGACGTGACCATTATGGGGAACGACAATACGATAGCGCCACCCTTAAAACATGATCCTAATGCTAAAGCCCTTTCCAATATTCAGATCCTCGGCTCTAACGTAACCGCCACGCTGGGCAATTCCGTATACCTGGGCACAGGCTCCACTGCCGTAGCCGGCGCAACGGCCCAAACGGCTGGCGCAGGTACCTATAATGATGTCTACGGCGTAGCCGCCAAAAAAGCCGATGGTGTCGTTACAATCGGCAGCGTCGGCCACGAACGGCGCCTGCAAAACCTGGCTTCCGGTCTCGTCAGCGAAACCAGTACGGATGCCGTCAACGGCAGCCAGCTCTACCTGCGCACGTTGCCCCTGCGCTTTGCCGGGGACAACTCGACCATCGGCGCTACAGCTGAAGCAGACCAGAATGTCATCCACCGTGCTTCCAATCAGGCTATGTCTATCGTCGGTGGTGCCAGCGTCAGCAACCTGAGCGACAACAATATTGGCGTCATTTCCAATACGACGGATAATACCCTGACGGTGAAACTGGCCAAAGACCTGACCGGCCTTACCAGCGTCACTACAGGCGATACGAAGCTGACGACGAATGGCCTGACCATTACGGGCGGCCCGTCTATTACCAAGACCGGCATCAACGCAGGTGGCAAGCAGATCACTAACGTAGCCAGTGGCGGCACGGTAGATTCAAACGGCGCCAACATCGGCGATATTAAGGCTGCTATCAATACGGCCACTACCAATATTACGAATACGCTGACGACAAAGGGCTTTGGCCTGACAGCAGAAGATGGCAATACAGTGCACAAAAACCTCGGTGAAAACGTCGCAGTCGTCGGTGACAGCAAAAACATTTCCACTAAGGTCAATAACGGCAAGGTAGAAGTTTCCCTGAATGACGACATTTCCGTTACCAGCGTGACGACTACCGACGCTGCCGGCAACAAGACGGTTACGACCGGCGCAGGCACGACCATGACCGATACAACAGGAAATCAGACCGTCATCAACGCCCAGGGTATAACAATCACGCCAAAGAATCCGGGCACAGGGAAGACGCCTGTCAGCCTGACCGGCAGTGGCCTCGATAACGGTGGCAACCAGATTCACAACGTCGCTGCCGGGACAGCCGGTACAGATGCCGTCAACGTCAGCCAGCTCAAGGACGAAATTGCTAAGAACGCTACGAAGATGGCTAATGGCAAGAATACCAACGTCACGGGTACAGGCACAGCGGCAGATCCTTTCAAGGTCAACGTCAATGACAACCTGGTCCTCGGTGAAACGGGCACGAATGGCATTGACGGCTCCGTCGACGTCCATAGCAAAGACGGCTCGTCCGTTTCCATCAAAGACGGTGCTATCGGCCTGAGCGGGGCTAACGGCGCCAATGCCTTGACACTGAAAAGCGATAAAGGCGCAGCTGGTGTGACTGGCACAGACGGCCTGACCCGCATTACCTACGTCGATAGCAGCCAAACGAACCATCAGGTAGCTACCCTCGACGACGGCCTGAAGTTTGCCGGCAACACCGGCAGTGCAGCCAAAAAGCTGAACGAAACCATGACCATCAAGGGTACGGGCACAAAAGAAGACAGCGCCTACAGCTCGGAAAATATCAAAACCATCGTCGATCAGGGCGATTTGATCATCGCCATGGATAAGAACCTCAAGGCCGACTCCCTCACCGTTGGCGGCAAAGGTGCAGACGGTAAGGACGGCGTCGACGGTTCTATTGGCGTAAAAGGCAAGGACGGCAAGGATGGCGTAACCATTTCCTCCACCGGCAAGGATGGCAAAGACGGTACAGACGGCCATATAGGCATCAACGGCAAGGACGGTGCGTCCGCAGATATTCACGTCGTCAAAGGTACCAACGGTGTCGATGGCACTGACGGCTATAACGGCAAGGACGGCATCGACCGTATCGTTTATGAAGACCACAATGGTAATACCCAGACCGTAGCCACCTTGAATGATGGCATGAAATACGGTGGCGATACAGGAAGCGTCATCAACAAGAAGCTGAACGAACAAGTAAACGTCGTAGGTGGCATTACGGACGAAGCCAAATTAACTACTGTAGATAACATCGGCGTTGTCTCCGACGGCAATAGCAACCTCAAGGTTCGTCTCTCTAAAGACCTGACAGGCCTCAATAGCGTTACTTCGACGACCATCAACGGCGACACCATTCACGCCGGTGATACGGTCACTATCAACAACCAGGGCATTGACATGGGCGACACGAAAATTACGAACCTGAAGAATGGTGATATTTCTTCTACCTCGACGGATGCCGTAAATGGCGGTCAGCTCTATAGGCTGCAATCCCGCCTGGGCACGCAGATCAATCGCGTCGGCGCCAGTGCGGCTGCCTTATCGGCCCTCCATCCCCTGGACTTTGACCCGGACGACAAGTGGGACTTCGCTGCCGGTTATGGCAACTATAAGAATGCCAATGCCGTAGCCATCGGTGCCTACTATCGCCCCAACGAAGACACCATGTTTAGCGTAGGCGGCTCCTTCGCCGGTGGTGAAAACATGGTTAATGTCGGTGTCAGCTGGAAATTTGGCCAGACGAACCGCGTCTCCCGGTCGCGTGTTTCCATGGCGAAAGATCTCCTGGCTATGAAGCAGCAGATTGAAGTATTAACGAAGAAATTAGCGGCCTATGAAGCAGGCCAGCCAGCCAAAGCTACAGCACCGGCAACCGGTTCAGTGAACTTCCCGGATGTGCCGGAAAATCATTGGGCGTACCAGTATGTGAAGTCCTTGGCAGAAAGAGGCTATCTTAAAGGCTATCCTGATGGCGAATTCAAAGGTGACCGTACGATGACACGGTACGAATACGCAGCCATCATCTATAGAGCCCTGCAGAATGGCGCACCTTCTGACGGCAATATGACACGCTCTGTAGACGAATTCGGACCGGAACTGGTTAAAGTACAGAATATCGACCGCTTCCGCGTAGACCGTATCTCTGGTCAAGATAACGACCGCAATAAGGTGGAACGTGTCCGGGTCAACGACCAGGACAACAAAGCACAAAACGAATACCGTGATGTATATGGTTCGCACATTACTAAATAGTTAGTACCAGCTATATAGAAACGATACAAAAAGGAGACCTTGACGGGTCTCTTTTTTGTATGCCTGATTTTGAGGAAGTGAAACGTAATACGTAATTGTTCTATTAGATACTATATCTGAAAACAATGAAATTACTAAAAAATAAAAAATATTACTTGAAAGAAAGAACAATTAATTATAAAATGAAATTGAATCATTGCTTTTTTCTTATGAAAGAAGCAGCTTGCATAATGCACGCCATGTGCAAACGAAAAAATGTAATGGGATCGGCGCTACGACGCCAAGCTGGCACAACGGAGAGAAGAACCTGCTAAAGAACGTACGCCGTGTGGGGAAGTCGTACCGTTTGGAATAACCGGTAGTCCCTATGCAAAGGCCTGCTGACGGCCAGCACCCATCCCAGAGGTTCTGTATTTCGAAAGTGGGGGTCTACTATGACAAAAAGAACAACAATCCTGCGCTCCTTCATCATTTCCTGTCTCCTCTGCGGCACCGCAACCGTACCAGCCTTTGCTACGGCTGTGACGCTGGAGGGTTCAGTTTCGGAGGCAACGGTTACCGGCAATAGTGACACAGGGACGCCAAGCGGGAATACGGTGACTGGCGATGGCATTTCGTCGAGCGGCCTGGAGGAATTGGATGGCGGTTTATATGTGAATGACGCGGATGACGCCAGCAATAATACCGTAACACTGAAGAACAGCAACCTTTCCATTTTAATAGTTGGCGGTAACGCGAAAAACGGTCAGGCTGAGGGAAATAAAGTATATGTATCCAACTCTGATGAAAAATCCAATTCCAGTATCAGAGGCGGTTCATCCGAAACGGGAAATGTCGTAGGAAACCTGGTCGAGTTCGACGGGGGGCCTGCTTATAATATCACTGGCGGTAGCACGGGTTCAGGCGTGGCATCCGGCAATATTGTCAATGTCAAAGCGGGAACAACCTTCAATGAAATTCATGGCGGCTACAGCGCAAATGGCGCAGGGGCAGTTTCCGGAAATACCGTTACCCTGGATGCAGTAACTGGAGCAGCTACGGTCATTACCGGCGGAACGACCTATGGCGATGCCAAAGACAATACACTTACCATTACCAAGAATTTTACGGGCAAAAGCAATGCGGCATATGGCGGTCAGGGCATGAGGGATGTCACGGGCAACAAGGTGACCATGTCCGGTGGAACCGTATACAGTCTGGCAGGCGGATACGATGAAGGCGACGGCCTCACGGAAAATAATAGTACCGAAATGGACGGCGGCAAAGCCAATATCGTGTATGGTGCATTTGCGCAGCAGGGGACAATTAATGATAATAAGCTGACAATCAATGACGGAACTATCGGAGCTGCCTATGGTGGTTATGGTGCTTTTGGTACAGTCAGCAACAATAAGGTCATCATGTCGGGCGGACAGACCGATTCCTCTATAAGTCTTTCTGGCACAATGGGTGAAGGAAATGAAGGAGGTGTTTTTGGCGGTGCTGCTTTTGTCGGGACAGTTGAAAACAACGGTGTAAAAATCTCCGGCGGCCAGGTGGGCGGCAATGTGTATGGTGGCTGGGTCAGCAAATATGCTGATGAAATGGACAGCAATTCCAACGTTTCTTCCAATACCGTGGAGATTTCCAACGTAACTCTTACCGGCGAAGTCTACGGCGGCTACACACCTAAAGGCGACGCCACAGGCAACGCCGTCACCATAGAAAGCGGCACGATCAATAATAACGTCTATGGCGGCAGCACGGCCAAAGGGGATGCCAATGGCAACTCCGTCACGATCCAAGGCGGGACGATTGAAATGTCTGGCGGGACGACGAGCGCCAAGGTCATTGGCGGGGAATCCGTGTCCGGCAGCGCCAATGACAATACCGTCACTATGACTGACGGGAGTGCTTCGGCCAATGTGATCGGCGGATATGCTGATAGTGCAAACAAGGACGGAACGGGCACTGGCACGGCCAATGGAAATATCGTGAAGATCTCCGGCGGCACGGTCGATGGGGAAGTCACGGGCGGTCTTTCCACTGGCTTAGGCTCTGCTTCTGGAAACCAGGTGACCATATCCGATGCAGGAGGCATTGCCGAAAATAGACAGATTATGGGTGGACATGCATCCGGCACAGGCACAGCGGATAACAATATACTGACCCTGGCATCCGGTTCCGTTTCCGGGAATGCTTATGGAGGCCTCTCGGATGGCAGTACGGCTACGGGCAATACTGTGAAAGTGGCTCTCACAGGTACTGCTTCCCTCACAAGCGCCGTTGGCGGCAGAGGCCAGACGGGAGCCAGTGACAATAAAGTCATCATGACCAGCGGAACGGCGCAGTCGATTACCGCAGGATATGCCGAGACAGGCGATGCTTCGCATAATACCGTCGAAATGAGCGGCGGTACGTCCACGCTCGTTGCAGCTGCCCAGAGCGGAGACGGCAACGCCACAGGCAATACAGTCTCCATGACTGGCGGAACTGCATGGGAAGTCATTGCCGGCTATGGCCGTACGGGAGCTTCTGGAAATACGGTGACCATCTCCGGCGGAACAGTCGGAGGGGGTACAGAATCCGTTTTTGGTGGAAAGTCGGAAAACGGAGATGCCGTTTCCAATACCGTTATGATCAAAGGCGGTGACGTCAGTGGTGATGTCTACGGCGGCCAGGCAGGCGACGACACAAATAGCGAAGGCAAGGCGGATAACAACACGGTTACCATAGAATCCGGGAACACTGCCGGAAGAGTATTTGGCGGTGACTCCGAAATGGGTTCAGCTTCCGGCAATACAGTCACCATTGATGCCACAGGTACGGGAACACTGTCTGAGGTAGATGGCGGCAAGGGCAGAACCACAGCGCAGGACAATAAGGTCATTTTCAATGGCGGCACAGCAGGCACACTGTATGGCGGAAACGTTGTGGGCCATACAGATGGCAAGCAGGGCGCTGTAAATAATACCGTTGAAGTCAATGGCGGCACGGTCACAATGACTATCGGCGGAGTTTCCGGGGTTGCAGCGACCGGCAATACCGTAACCGTCACAGGCGGGGACGCGGGAATGGTTATGGGCGCCATGGCCAGTGGCAAGGCTTCCGGGAATAAAGTCGTCATTTCTGGCGGTACAACTGGCAGTACGTATTTCGGCGTGGCAGGCGGCGTTACAATACTGGGGAATGATGCCATTTCCAATACAGTCACTATTTCCGGCGGTGAAATCAAGAACGATGTCATGGGCGGGTATGTTATGACCAGCGGTTCTTCCTCAGGAAATGCCAATGGAAATACGGTCAATTTCTCCGGCGGTACGCTTGACACCGGCATCTACGGCGGCAAATCTGACGCCGGTGCAGCCGATGACAACACGGTCAATATTCTTGCTGGCACGCTGAATCCGGAAATGAACCTCTATGGCGGCTATGGTGCAACCGAAAGCAAGAACAATACGTACAACATGTACACCAAGGGGCAGACGGTCAAGGACTTCGCTTATTTCCAAAACCTCAATTTCTATATTCCGTCTACTGCCGTATCAGGGGACACGCTGCTCACCGTTACGGGTACGGCGGATATTACCAATGCGACCGTAAAAGCCGGTATTGCCGATGCCACGGCCTTGGCAGAAAACACGCAGATTAATCTCCTGAGCGATGAAAATGGCATTACCGGTGTGGCTACGGCTACATACGGAACGCTGACGGATGCGGGGTTTGCGACACGCAGCCTGACCATTACACACACGGATACGGATATTTACGCCCTCGTTGGTCCGGCTACAGCGAAAAATAATGACAACAATAATTCCGGTACCAATACGAATACAGGCATCCACCTGAGCGCGCAGACGAAGATTTTGCCGGAAAGCCGGTTAGCTGCTTTCTCGATGCTGCGGCGTCGCCAATCGGCGAATACGAACCCTTTGCCCTGGCCAGCGTAGGCAAGCTGAAGAACTTTACAGGGTCGTACGTAGAAAATCATGGCACGAACCTGGACTTTGGCTTTGCCCGTACGTTACAGGGCCTGCATAGCACGCTGACTCTCATGCCGTTCATCGAATACGGCCACGGTAATTACACGGCCCACCTCGATGACGGTACGCGTGGTGATGGTAAGAATAGCTTTATGGGGGCAGGCTTCCTGGCCCGCAGCGACAATAAAAATGGCTGGTACTATGAAGGCAGTCTCCGTGCCGGTCACGCCAAGAGCGACTACCAGGGCGTCATTGAAGGCTACAGGGCTTCCTATAGCAGCGATGCCAATTACGTGGCCATGCACGTTGGTGGTGGCAAGGTCCTGCAACAAGGGGAAAAGGATCTCTTCGATTTGTATGGCAGATTTTTCTGGACCCATGAAGCGAGTGATCGCGTGAAACTCATGAGCAGCCTCGGCAGCGCGCCGTATGATTTCGATGCCGTAAATTCGTATACTACGCGTCTGGGCTTGCGCTGGACGCATAATCTAAGTCAGACCCAGCGTTTCTATGCCGGCCTGGCTTGGGATTATGAATTCAGTGGTACTGCCGGTGCTGCGTACCGCACACTGCGTACGTCAGAACCGAGCCTCAAGGGCTCCAGTGCCGTTCTGGAACTGGGCTGGCAGCGCCAGCTCACGAAAGCAAATCCGTGGGGCCTTGACTTAGGCATTACGGCCTATGCGGGAAAACAACAAGGCGCCATGTTCCATACGATGGTGACTTGGAAATTTTAGCCTAATTCTTCATACATCAGACCTTTTATCATCACCTTGCGTGATGGTAGAGGGTCTGTTTTTTTACTTACAAGATATTCTAAAAAGGAATTGAGCGAGAAAAAATATATAATTAAACAGAATAAGAAAACGCTATTCAGACCATAAGCGATACATATTACATGACATATGTCAATACAATAGAGCGGGTTTCAATGAAAATACGTATTTACTGCCTCTTGTAGCTTTCGAAAAGACAAGTTTACGTAAATTCGTGAATGTCAATTCGATGCCTGTGATAAAGAAGGTATAATATAATAAATATATAAACTAATACTATATAAAAGTACGAGGATAGAAAAGGGACATAAGAAAAAGAATTAAATTGATATTTTTAATAGAATTACAGATATTGTTGTAAAACAAAGCATTTTGAACACTTT
>ERZ836829.1625-NODE-1625-length-11974-cov-2.678245_pt1 | contig 11974 bp, 13 predicted proteins | sample MGYA00519574_ERZ836829 | MGnify/ENA primary metagenome ERZ836829 (study PRJEB31850, sample SAMEA3708808) | human gut metagenome | biome: human gut; feature: human-associated habitat; material: faeces | place: China | collected 2014 ... | reverse complement strand
ATAATCCGGATGACTATGGAGTTCCTGATACCGTTCATTGCTGATGGATTTGATGGAATTTTCCGTTTCCAACACTTTTTCTTCCAGCTCTCCCCGTTCCTGCCCTTCATATTTTTCCAGTTTTTCTTTCATTTCCTGGGATGCAGTATCAACATAAGATTCTTCACTCATCGTTCCCGTTTCCCGATACTGTCCCATGTCGATTGTCTGGAAGTCTTTAACCAGCTTTCCTTCTGACAGACATTTTTCCTGTAACATCCGATACCAGTGCTCTACCTTGGGAAGATCGGCGTTTGCAACGACCACCTGGATTTCCCCATCTCCAATGTTCAAATCCGGAAGGATGGAATAATTGACCTGCAGCGTATCGAAATCTGCTTTTAAAAGATCTACTTCCTGTTCCATCGGAATACTGACAATGCTTGTTCTGCCACTGGTAAGGTTATTTAAGTTCTGCAGTTCATGCTCCCCGCCCTGCATTCTTGCCATCAGAAACCGGTCATACCATCCCTGAAAATTCAGCTGGTCTTCCCCATAAACAGCCAGCTGCACAAACCCATCCTTGTCATTCAGATCCGGCATCCGAATGTAGCGGACATTCCGTTCTTCCATCTGTGAGAGAAATCCACTTTTTTCCAATTCTTTCCAACTTTCCACCGGCACATTTACAATCTTATAATTTCCTTCGGTCAGTTTTGCAAACTCCTGAAAATTTTGGAATTCCCGTTTGTTTAGCATCCCTTCCTTGTGCATGCGCGCGAAATGCTGGATCAATAAGATGGTTCCCGTTGCGGTCAGTTTAAACACCGGATCCATCATTAAGCTCATCCGCCCCATTCCCTGCAGTGCCATAAGTACGTCTTGTTGGTCTCTTTCATTTTCCATCTGTTTTCTCCTTCCCTGTTCCGAAATCCGGAACGTTACAACTTCTCCTTTTTCGTAAAAATCTGCTTGACATTCTATGTATATTGTTATACAATAGGTAACACAAAGGGCAAGGTGGCCCCGTCGCAATTGGAGCGACGCAAGCGCAAGCCCCTATCCTCTCTGGTTTTCCAGAGAGGATTTTTTTGTTCCGGATTTCGGAACACTAGAACCTTCGAATATGTTTCGGCTTGATTTGTTCCGATTCCGATAATGCCATCTTCTTTAAAATTTTGTCATATTCTGGTATCTGAGATTTCTGGTTCTCCAGATAATATCCTAGCTTTTCCCCATTTTCCTTATTCGCATAAAGTAACTTCCCTTGATCTAAGATCCTCTGACAGAACTCTGAAAAATTGTCTTTTCCATACATACTTGTAATAAAGTTGGAGTCTACTTTTCGCAATTCATACATGGCATTTCCATTCGGACGAACCGCTACAATCACTGGGTTTCCATCCTGTTCCCGATAATCCAGTACAGCTACTAAAGAATCATCCTTTGTCAAAGATTCTGCCAATATAACGGGGGATTCCAATGCTTCTGGGAGGCGCTTTAGCTCCTGCGTAGACAGTCCGTGATAATGAACATTATCCACTGTTTTTTCGTGTAAACAATCTAATACATGTTTTTGTGTAATATGCATTGGTAACTCTCTCAAACCCACATTTTGAATCATTTCAGGTGTATTGCATACTAAAATTGCTTCATGTCTTTTTTTCCCTTGATAATATTTTTCTTTTTCCAGTGGGTGAAGCACACGATCCACACTATTCCCAAAGTCCAGATATGCCTCACACTTCTTCCCATACGCTAAGATCTGTTCCGTGGATGCTTGGTTTATCATACTCTCTGTCCGTCCAATGCTCTTTTCATACGCTGCGATCTTCCTTTTCGCTTCCTCCAATTCCGGAGAGGCTTCCAGTCCATATCGTTCTACAATTTCCTGCAGATATGTCTGATTGTTCTCCAGCTGATCGATCTGACGGGTCATTTTATTGATTCCTTCTTTTAACTGATCTGCTGATGCCTGTTTTATAACCTTCCCTTCCCGTAATGCATCTACTGAAACTCCACAGGCATTGCAAAAAAGCTGCAAGGATTCCGGCTGCAGTTGCAACACTCCTTTTTCCACTGCTTTCACTTCCGGGACAGACACGTACATTTTTTCAGCCGCTTCTTCCAGACTCATTCCCTGTTGCTCTCGCAATGCTGTAAACGCACGCTGCAGCATGGGATGTTTCCCTTCCCCAGCTCTCCGGTTCAATTCCTGAACCTTCTTTGATGTTCCTGTCAGAAATCGCTCTCCATCCAGATACACCGTATAATGCTCTCCTTCTTTTGCAAGCCTCCATCCATCCGATTGTTTGAGATTCGGAAAAGACACCTGTTCCACCTGATTCTTCATTGCTTCCTGAATCAGGTCTTCATATAGGACTTCTTTCCATTCTGTTTTTTGGGAAATCGCAGTTCTCACTTGTTCAAGATTCCGATAAACGGTTCGATCTACCGGAGTCACAATCCCCTCTTCATTTAGAGAAACAATCCGATAATACGCTTCTCTTCCATATCCCTTTTCGTTATATCGGTTTACATGGAAATCCAAGTCCTCATAATCCATGGTGCTTTCGATCGCAACCTTCTTTGTCTCTTCCGTTCCGAATTTCGGAACAGGATCACGTGTTTGAGCTGCCGGTTCTACTTCGATTCCATAGGTCTGATATTCTTCCAATGTGATCAGTCCACCGTGATATTCCAAATAAACGGCGGCTTGTTCCGCATCTTTCACGGCACGGAATAGAGCATCCGGCTGCTCTTTAATTCCCTGGATCCAGCTCTGAACATACGCCTTGTGGTTCTGCAGATGTTCTTCTGTCTGTCCCATCGGAAGCTCACTGGACAGAAAACAGGAACTGATTTCCGCCACCAACTCTTCATAAGCATAGGGCTCTGTTCCAAATTCCCCACCCTGTTTCCGATTCAGACGATGTTCTGACCCTGTTGCATGGGACAGCTCATGGAGTGCCGTGGATGCGTAGGCATACTCGGAATGAAATTGCTGGCGGTACGGAAGATAGATCCGGTCTTCTACCGGACGGTAAAATGCCTGGTCACTTTTGTGATAAGAAATCGAAACTCCCATGCTCCCAGAAATGGTATCCACCAATTCTACTGGCTGTATTTCATTTTGTGTTACTTCCAACTTGGGGATTCCTACAATCATATCCCCATTGTAAACAGAATACACTCGGCTAAAAAGCTGATACCGATCATTGATCTGTCCACCAGCTTCCCGAAATTCTTGCCAGCTGATTGCCTTTTTCTGCTCCCGATCATAGGGATACCAGAATTCTATTTTGGCACTCTGTCCCTTTCCTGCTTTTAGTGTCCATCCCTGCTCTTTGATCTGTGCAAACGTACACCATCTGGGATCCTGATATCCTTTCGCCATGGATGTCAGCAGTAAAGAAAAATAATTGCTCCCATGGTAAACCGTCTTGGAAACCGGATTATAAGGTCTTCCTGAAAGTCCGCTCCATTCTTTTTTCCAGTCCAGTTTTTCCTCTTCCAAGATGTGTAAAAATTGTTCTGCTAATTGCTGTTGTAACTTTGTCATGTTTTCCACCTCCTGTTCTTCTGTACTTTATATTCCTGCAATACTGCCTCCGAGATTGCTTCCCGGATCCGTTTCGAAGTTGGCCGTACTACATCCCGGTAGCCGTCTTTCTCACTGTAATACTGGGGCAGGTTACAAAAAAGTCCATCCTGTCCCTGTTTCACAGTGACTCCTTTGATTGTCAGACCACACACTTCTACCGTTGCAATCCCTACGATGCTTACTGTCTTTTTGGGCTGCACCGGAAACAGGCTCATACTCTGAACTACGATTTCTGGAAGTTCCAAGTCTTTTATGATTTCTTTTCGGATTTCCCGATTCACAACTTCGGCAATCCTCTCCCGCAGTTCTTGACTGGGGTGTACTACATCTTCCCACCGGCCTTGCACTTTTCGCCTGGGAAAGCTGACAAAGGATACCTCTTCCCCATTCTCTTTTTGATGTTTTAACACTCGAACTTGAAATGTAAATAAGCGTTCCACCGTGACTTCCCCGTATCCCCATACGTTTTCCAGTGGTTTTTCTGGCAGATAAATTCTGGCTTCTACGTCCATTTTTCTCCTTTCTGTTCCGAAATTCGGAACGCTCCTGCTTTAGTGCTTTTCCCGTTCCCAAAAGTACCGTTTCTTTTGTGTTTTCTGGCTGGTTGCTTCCATGCGCCGCTTCTGTTCCATCTTCCGCATCCGTTCCATATGCTCCACGGACAGACTTGGTTTTGCCAAATATAGCACATCCTCCACCTTGTCCCCTCTTTCCAGACAGGTTAAAAGATAATCACTCTGCTCTTCGGTAAACTCAGAGTTGTCCATGACTTCTTTGATAAATGTCTCCATCTCTTTTTTTCGCTGCTCCTCTTGTTCTTTCGCCATTTTCTGGTATCTGCGATTCTTCCAGTACCCTTTTTCCGGTTCCACGGTTGGAATCGTTTCCTTTGGCACCTGCCTTTTTTCTGCTTTCTGAAACTGTAAGAGCTCCCTGTGATAGGTGTCTGCTTTTTCGCTTAAGATCCGGGCATTTCCCTCGGCACTCTGTCGGTTCTCCTGTTCTTTGGTTAAACGCTGCTTCATTTGCTGCAGCTGAAATTCCAACTCCCGTTTTTCCTGTAACAACTGTTCTGACTTTTGCTTCAGTTCTTCTTTCTCTTTGGTCAAATCCTGGAGTACCTTTTCCAGTCCGTCCTGTACAACTGTAGTCAGCCGCTCACTATTGGCAGCCAGGATTTCCAGCCGATCCTGATTTTCTTTCATTGCCCGTTCCAATAAATCGATATCCTGAAATTTTTTCTGCAGGAATTCCATCCGCTCTCTTTGGATTTTTTCTAACTCCCATGTAGGCATTTTTTCTAAAATCTCTGCGGGCATCTGATCCAAAGCGCACAAATAGATCCATTCCCGGATGCGCCAGGGCAACTCCTGATTCAGAATGCCAATAATCTCTTCCGGGACTTGCATCCATTGTGCGATCACCAATTGCTGTTCTTTAATTTCTACTTCTGTTATAGCCTGGGCTTCCACTGTCTGTCTCCTTTCTTTCTGTTCCGAATTTCGGAACGTGTCTGTTCCGGATTCTTCCTCTGAATTGGATGTGCAAATTCATAAGTTGCCAGGTGTTCCTGATCCATACGTTTGATCTGACGGATCAGCCGCTTTTCTTCCCGCAGTTTTTGTAACTGCTCTTTGGCATCTTTCATCAGCTCCATCCCTTTTGGCAACTGCTCCTGCAATTCTTCCATTTCATCCAGGACTGTTTCAAACCGGTCATCCCATACCGGAATCTGCCCCAGCTCTTGTTCCAGTTTCTGATATCTTCGATACCCTTCGTCCTCCTGCATGTTCCATTTCAAGCTACTTTGCTGCTTTAATCGTTTTTCCTCTTTCAGCACTTCCCGCTCTCTTTGTTCCAGCGCCTCTCTGCTTCGGATATCCATGGTTAATAAATATCTGCAGTCTGCCCGCAGCTTCTCAATCTCTGTTAAATGTTTCCGCATACTGCCCTGATTGATCGCATAAATATTTCCACGGGCATAGCGGTTCTGGATCTGGTAAATGTCTCGGACATGACTGGCTTGATATCCGGAGATCCCCCGGATGTTTTTCCGTCCGAAATGCATCTGGCAGCGTTGCAGCCTTGGAGGCTTTGGTACCGGATAGGATCTCCATTCTTTTCCGATCCGCTCCCGGATGGCAGCCACCGTATAGGCTTCTCCCAATGTTTTCTTTTTAGTACGGCAAGCCCGTCCTTGTCCAGGCAGTTTCAAGGATAAAATCGCCCCCTCTTCCCGGGACGTTCCTTCCTGGATCTGATAATGCATGGATCGCATCTGTTCTAAAAATTCTTCGTACGATTCCGAAAGAGAGATTGCATAATCAATATCTGCACGGATCAGATTTTTCCAACTGCTTTTTCCTTGATCTTTCCATTCTCCGTATGAGACTCCTTTCCGGTTTCCTTTTTCATATTCCAGTTTGGGAAGTCCATATTTCACACAAAGCTTGTCCGTGATCGGCTGCATAAATTTTTCCCAGTCCCCACGTTCATAACGATATTTATAACCAGTGACTCGATTCACTGAATTGAACACAATATGACCATGGCAATGTTTTCGATCGGTATGAATTCCAAACACATAATCATAGTTCTCTCCCAGATATTCCTGGCAGAATTCCTGGATGATCTGATAGGCTTTTTCCTCCGTACATTCTCCCGGTTTCCAACTGATGATGATATGGTATCCTTTCCTTCCATCCAGCTTTCCCCATGCCTGTTTGGTGTCCATCATGGTACGATACACCTCTTGTGTCGTACTACCGGAATTTCCACCGACCCATAACTGCTCTTTCGTTTTTTCCGGCTTCATAATGTAATCAATTGCATTGTAAAGGTTGGATTGTGATTTAATGTTTAATATCTTCGTGATTGCCATACGTTTGTTTCAATTCCTCTTTCATTTTTTCGAATTGCTGTTCTAACAGTTTCATATTTTTCTCCAGCCGATCTGCCGCAGCCGCCGGTTCATATCCGATATGTAATTGCTTCGTTGCCTGATTGATATTCGTTCCGATTTTTCGGAACTGATACACCAGTTCTTTTAGTTCCTTTTGGATCTGCAGCTCCTTCTGATATCCGGATTCCTGCAGTGTTTTTTTCCGGACATAAGCAGACAGGTTTTTGCTTCCTGTCCGCATCCGTGTTTCCGGATCTTTCTCTGCTTTTTCACAGAGAAATTCATATTCTTCCGGTTGGAATCGGACTCCAACAAAGATACTTCTTTTCACTTTGATCACACCCGTTTAATTCTGTTTCAAATGTTCTTTTCGTTGTTTCATCTGCCCGGATTGTTCCTGCATCACACGGCGAAATATTTCTAAATTAGAACCATCTACTTCCCCATAATTTTCTTCTACAATCTTTCGGATTTCCTCATTCTTTTTTGCTGCAGCCCTTGCTTCTTCCAGTTCCATTTTGGTCAGCAGTTCTTTCTCTTTTTGCTGCAATTCTTTTCTTCGTTCTTCAATTTTCTGCAGATCACTTTGTACCTTTTCTAATTGTTCCTGTATGCTCATTTTTCTTCTCCTTTTCCTTGTTTTCAGTGCAAAAAAAGAACACCCACTTTACGGATGTTCTACGCTAAATAATATCAGACGGCGGTGGTGTATAGGGGAGTCCTCCATACATCTTCGGTATTTCTTTTTTTTCGTTACTTTCTGACTTTTCTTGCAATTGTTCAGAAAGAATTTTTTCTATTTTTTCATTCAATTTTTTTAATTCTTCCAACACAGTTTCTATTGTTGGCTCGCTCTTTTCTTCCTGATTTAACAGCAGTGCTTCAACCAATCCCTGTCCTGTTGGATATCGCTGTCGGTCTCTTTGATCAATCACATCAATCGCTTCTTGAGATAATCGGAATGCTCGTTGTATTTTAGCCATGTTTTTCCTCCCTACTACAAACTTTTCTAATTCTATTTTACTACTTCTGAATTTGAATATCTAGGTTACTTTAGGTTACCCCAACATAGTTTGCCGGTAGCATTTGTATAGCATGTAGTACCAACTGTATAGCTTCCTGCTAACATTTGTATAGCACATGGTACCAACTGTATAGCTTCCTGCTAACATTTGTATAGCATGTGGTACCAACTGTATAGCTTTCTGCTAACATCTGTATAGCACATGGTACCAACTGTATAACTTTCTGCTAACATTTGTATAGCAAATCCTACTTTTTGTCCGTCAAAACCCTGTTTTTCCATCAAAATTGCCCCTATCTGTACGCAATTCTCCGAGAGGAGAATTGGCAAGATACGCATAATGTTTAACAAACATCATGCCACCTTGTTAGGGGAACACCCCTAAGACCCCTGAATAATATATAAAAATAAAATATGTAAAATACTCCTCTTGATTTCCCAGGCTTTCTCAGATGCTTCCCCTTTCATTTCTTGCATCTGTCATGTGCTGCATGTTCCATTTTCAATGGCCCACATCCATTTTTTCAGAGCCAATTCCAAGGGCTCTTCCTCTTCTTTTTGATCCTGTATAAAGCGGTACGCATTTTCCAAAATGTGTCCTGTATACAACAAAATCTGGCACTGATCCGGCTCCTGTTTCAGCAGCCATCTGAGACTTTTGTAAATCTTTCTTTTCATCACAATCTCTTCCGATTTTGAAATGATTCCATCCTTACTAAGCGCATGACAATCCATGATAAAAAGTTCCAACTCTGCTTCCAATCTTCTCCCAATCATCTCCAAAATCTTCACCTCATTTTTCTGCTTTTATTTATGAATCTGCAACAACTTTTTCTCTTTAAAATAGTCCATCGTCAGTTTTGTTTGTACATCCTCCGGCTGAATTCCATTTCCGCCATCTGCAAAGATAAGCTGGCAATCCATACTGTATTTTTCTTCTGAAAATCGTACCAGCATCGGTTCCAAAAACTGTGCTCCTGTTGCACTGGAAAATCCATGTTCCTGTGTCCAAGTTCTCAGTGCATCTGCCACTTCTTTTTTGGAAATTCCCATCATAGAAAGTGCATCTTCGTTTAATCCGGAAAGCTCCATAGAAAGTGGTTCTTCCTCTGTCTTTTGTTGCTCCTTACTTTCTTGTGTTTCCGGAGTCTCCTGTTTCGGATTTTTCTGTTTTTCTTCCAGTTTGGTCTGCAATTCCTGTTCTACTTTTTCTGACTTCTGTTCTGATTTTTTCTCCGGTTTCTGAACAGACATAAGGATGCCGATTCCTGTCAAAACGCCACACAGAATCACCATGGCTGCAATCAGAATTATGATTCTTTTTTTCAATGCTGTTTCGCTCCTTTCTTACTTTTAATGGAACGGTAATTCTTCATCGATTCCATCCGGGATATTCTGGAACCCATTCGCGTCCGGTGCTCCCATTGCCCCCTGATTTTCCCGTCCCTGTTCTGCCCTGCTTTCGGCAAATTCCTGCTCTTCTACTACCACTTCTGTGGTATAAACCTTGATCCCATCTTTATTCGTATAACTGCCAGTCTGGATCCTTCCGGAAACCGAAATTCGTAGTCCCTGACGGAAATATTTCTCGGCAAATTCTGCCGATTTCCCGAATACTACACAGGGAATAAAGTCTGCTGTCTGCTCTCCTTCCCGTTTGAACCTTCGCTCCACTGCCAGCGTATATCTTGCCACTGCAGTGGCTGACTCTCCCTGAGAATATCGTACTTCCGGATCCCGTGTCAGTCTCCCCATTAAAACTACTTTGTTCATATTGATTTTTCCTTTCTTTTTGTTCTAATTTGCCGGAACTCCACCTGGGAACACCCAGCCGATCCACCCTGTATGTCCCTGACAGGTTGCGGTCTGCCAACTGCACCATTCTTCCAGACTTTCCACGGAAAAATAGCCCCGGTTATTGGCCACCATTCCATTCCCAAGATAGATCCCGACATGTCCATATATGCTGCCCATAGTTCCGTATCCACTGCCACACACAATGGCTCCCGGCGGAATGTTTTCCATGCTGGTATTGCCCGTATTTTTATAGTTGTTCCACATATCGATGGCATTCCCATAAGGGATTGTTGGTGCTCCTGCAGCCTGATAAATTCCGGTCACCCACTGGGCGCACATATCCGGGGTACAAGGGTAAATTCCCTGATTATTAGCGGCATGATCCACGATGCTCTGCATCAGCGGCGTCACTGTTCCATCGTAGTTTCCTCCTCCACTTTTTTGGTACTCTTCATAGGTCATGTTATCGAACCGGTAGAGGTTATAATTGTCCATGTGCTGCACACATTTTTCCACATAAGAACTGTCCGTTGCCCAGCCCGCCGCACGGATTCCATTCATAAATCCCCTGGCGGCTTCTTTGGTATACTTCTTGTCATTGTGGTTCCGATAAGGGGCAACTTTCCCTGCATAAGGTTCTCGGTTTAACATCCACCCTCGCTGCCGGATACAGGCTCCATAATCCGGATACACGGAGAACCCGGCAATGATGGTGGTATTCCCATTTCCGGTTTCCTCGCCCGTACTGGCCGTGGTCTGCGCCGTATCGGAGGCTTCGCCCGACACCGCGTTTCCCGGCCCCGCCTCGTCCACCAGCGCACGCAGCGCGGGAACGGCCCGACCCTCGAAGCCTTCGGCAACCGCCACCTGGAACAGAGCTGCGCCATTGCGGTAGTACGTTTCGACCAGTGACGGATCGGCCATTTCCAGCGGCGTTGCCACATCCATGACGTCGTCGAGCCACATAACGGACTCCACGCCGTCAACAGCGGCGATCTTGCTCTTAAGTTCGAGGGCCTGCGCCACGGACACGTCGTGCACCAGCACGCTCGCATTCGGAACAGCCTGGGCGAATTCCGTGCTCATGATTTCCACGGCGGTGGTCGATTGGGCTTCGTCCGGCAGATAGTCGACCATATCGTAGTTGACGCCGACGAACGGAATCATGGCCGCACACACGATGGCGACGGTCACGAACGCCGCCACAACCGCTTTTCGGCGCGCGATGACGCCGTCTATGATGCGGTCCGTACAATTCGTGCGTGTCATGAGGGGAATCCCGTTCGCCTTGATGCCGTTTCGTACTTCGAATAATACCCAACACCAGGTGGGGAAACAACCAACAAGCGCGCGACGATGCGCTCGCGCCCCGACGAGCTACCGCACAAGCAGGGCAGCCAGCCGTTCAACCTGGTCAAAACGAAGTCGCAACCCTTCCCGCACGTAGCGGTCGAACGAGCCGAACGCGTTATCCACTTCCGCGAAGAACGCGTCCAGGTACGCCGGTCGCGCCTCGAGAAACGACTGGAGGATCGCCCGCTCCCCGTCGGTCATGCCCGCGCCGAGCGATGCGGCCTCCGCGCGCATGGACGCGGCGTTCACCTGATTCGTTGCCAGGTAGTCGGCCATGACGTCGTCGGGATGGACTCCCGATGCGCGCAGCAGCACGGCGCAGAGCACACCGGTGCGGTCCTTGCCGTTCACGCAGTGCACCAGCGCAGGAACGCCCTCCGCGGCAATCGATCGCAGCGCCGTGCCGATGAGCGGATACTCGCTCACGTAGCGGCGGTAGTTGCGCACCATACGCTCCCCCGGCGCGCCGTATGCATCGATCACGCCCGCCACCAGGCGTTTTCCCGCATCCTTGCGCCTGGTTTCCGCCGAAGGAGCCAGTGCGACGGTTTTCGCGCCCACCAGGTACGGCTCAGGCCGCGCGGCCACCTCGCTCTGGTTGCGAATGTCGTATATGGAACGAACGCCCAGCAACCGAACGATAACGTCGGCTTCCCGAGCGTCGATGGAAGACAGGTCGCACGAGCGAAACAGGCGCGCGCCCGCAAGCGGCCCGCCGCCTATCGCCCGAATGCGCGAAGCTCCGTAGGCTTCGGGCGCGGCGTGCGCGGAATCCGCGCCCAAGCCGTTCGGGCTTGCGACAGCCATCACGGCAGGACCTCGAATGCGAACCCCGACACCAACGAAGACGAGCGACCGTGCGCGTCCCGAGCACGGGCTTTGAGCAGATAGCAGCCCGGACGCTCGGGCGTGTACACGAAGCGCCAGTTCACGCCGCGCTCGGCCACCGCCCCCGTCGTCGCGTACGCCGTCCAGGTCTCGCCGTTGTCGAGCGAGAACTCAAGCGCAGACACCCCTTCGGCGAAGTCCTCGAACACGACGGGATCGCCCACATGGTAGACGGAACGGCCGGCCTCGGCATGCGCGCTATCGTCCATGAGATTCGCTCTCCCCGTCGCGCATGGCCTTGAGCTTCGCCAGGACGGCAGGATCGATGCGCGATGCAACGGTGTTCTTCTGCGCCACCTTCGGCGTTTCGTCCAAGCGGGCGTCTTCGTAATGCATGCCCACCTCGCGGCTGAAACCGTCGGCGCTCATGCGATCCACGCCGAAGCCGAAGACGGTGTCCTGGATGGTGGCATCGCTTGTGACCACG